>Ga0209157_1000003_pt1 | contig 250346 bp, 251 predicted proteins | sample GraSoiAngelo_135_FD_185892 | JGI IMG/M metagenome (GOLD analysis project Ga0209157, IMG submission 185892) | Grasslands soil microbial communities from the Angelo Coastal Reserve, California, USA - 14_0929_05_40cm (SPAdes) (version 2) | ecosystem: Environmental > Terrestrial > Soil >... | reverse complement strand
TAAAGGAGGACTAGGCTGTGCGTGCATGGCACGCACCCTATTTCGTCGGTGGACCATTCCGGCATGGGTTGCGTTGCTTGTCATCGCCGTCGAGAACGTACGTCGCGTTTTTGGTTGGTGGAACGAACTCGATTTCTTCTGGGACCGACTCAAGCACCGAAACGAAGTGCTCGACGCCATAATTTCGCCGGTGGAGGGTAAGGGATTCGTCTATCTGAGAGCGTTAAGTATTCGATACTTCGTCGGCGTCACCTTGCAAAATGCGGCAAATTGATGCGTCACGTGCGCACGGGCGCTCAGCGCGCCTCGTGTGTTCTAGCGGACCAGCCACGAAGCCCTCGCCCACCTCGACACGACAATCGTGCGAAACGCGCCCCAAATGGCTCCGACGGCGACGTTTCAAGTGAGGGATGGACTTGGTCGTCACGCATTGCTTTCCTTCATCTTCTTCGCCTCCGCCTGCTGCAGCCAGAAGCCCATGTCCATCTCGCGGTACATCCTGGTAGCACTCGCAAGGTGGTCGCTGGCTTCGTCACAGCGGCCCACTCGCCGATAGAGCTTGCCAAGACCGAGGTGGCAGTGGGCGACAATCGGGCGCATACCCAGTTCGTCGGCAAGGGCCATGGCCTGTCGATAGGAGGCTTCAGCCTTTTCAGTATCTGGCGGGTCACGATGTGAAGCGATCTCGCCCAGAGCCCGGAGAGCCCACGCCTGGTGCGCCCGACGCTTGTGCTCACGGCCAAAATCGAGGGCCTGACTGGCGAGCCGGATCGCATCCTCGACTCGGTTGGCCAGCCGATATCCCTCGCTCAAATGGACAATCGCGAGGGCCCAGGTGCTCCGGTCTCCCATCGAGACGGCCCGCTCGATCGCCTGTTCGAGAAGCAGCAGGCCGTCGGCAAGGCGTCCGGATAGGACATACGCATAGCCCAGGTACAGAGCGGCCCCCGGGAACCAGTTCTGGATGTTCCAGAACCGGCAGAGTTCAAGGCAGCGCTCGAGGCATCGAATCGCCTCGTTGAAATCCCCTTTGCGCAGGTAGAGATACCCCAGACCGCGATACGCAGCGATGACGCTCACGGGGTGTTCCACCGTCTCAGCAATTCGCACCGCTTCCTCTCCCCTGGCGATCCCCTCCGCGAACTCTCCACGCGCGGCAAGCACGTGGACCAACCAGATCCGCGACTGAACCGAGGGCAAATACGCTTCGCCAAAACGCTCACGAATCAACTCGCCTTGGATGGACTCGACGTTGCTCTGGAAACAATCTCTTGCACGAGGGTAGTCGCCCAGACTGAGATAGGCGATTCCCAGACGGAAATTCGCCGCGACCTGAAGGCCGAAATCCCCACAGGCCTGGGCGACGGCAAGGGCGTGATGACCGGGCTCGACAACGCGGTCAGGCTCGCCTGATAACCAAAAGTGGGAGGCCTTGTAGGCGGAAATCCACCCTTCCCGGCGTTGGTCGCCGATCCGTTTGGCGAGAATTTCGGCCTCGCAAAGATAGTCGAAGACGCGCCGGTGCTCTCCGAGTGTGTAGAGTGAATTGCGCAGATCCACCCGGAGATCGATACCCTGCTCGATCGTTTCGCTAGTTTCGGGCAGATGCGTGAGGGCCTCGAGCGCTTGCTCGAATCGCGCGACTGCCATTCGGTAGGCCGAGTGGGCGGCAGCCTTCTCCCCAGCCTGATGGCCGTAGGCGGCGGCCTTGTCCCAGACCTCCCCCTGGAGCGCATGATGAGCGAGGCGGTCAACCTGCTCGGTGAGGCGGTTGGCATGCAACTGCTCGATCGCCGCCATGATCCGAGCGTGGAGAACCCGCCGTCGGTCCTGCAGGAGACCCGCGTAGACGACCTCGTGGCTCAAGGCGTGCTTGAACGCATATTCCACCTCGGGGACGAGGCGCGTCTCGTACAAGTACTCGCTTCCCTGCAGCCGCACGAGGGTGGCGCGGAGCGATTCCTCCGGCAGATCCGCCACCGCCCGGAGGAGAGCGAGTGGAACATCGTTGCCGATGGCGGCTGCCACATATAGAAGAGCCTTCTCCTCAGGTGGCAGCCGGTCGATGCGCGCGGCCAGCACCGCCTGGACCGTGGCGGGTACTCGAATCTCTCCGACGGCTCGGGCAAGCCGGAAGGCGCCTCGATCGCCGTCGAGGACACCCGTCTCGACTAGTGTCCGAACACTCTCCTCCAGGAAGAAGGGGTTGCCTTCGGTGTGTTCGATCAACACCGTCTTGAGCCCCGTTGTGGTCTCGTCGCGCCCGAGGAGGCGATCGAGGAGGGCGCGAGCATCGTCAGGAGAGAGGGGATCGAGGCGCAGCTGTATGTAATAGGTCTTGCTTCCCCAGGCGTGCTGATACTCGGGCCGGTAACTGACGAGAAGCTGGACACGATGACTCGGAAGGCTCTCGACCAAACTTTCCAACGCCGCTTGCGTTTCAGAGTCGACCCACTGGAGATCCTCTAACACTAGGACGAGTGGCTGGCGGCGGCTCTCCTCGAACAATAGCAGCCTCACTGCCTCCAGAGTCCGCCGTCGCTTCTGCTGTGGATCGAGTTGCTGCCACTGGACATCAGCGACGGGTACGTCAAGGAGTGAGAGGAGGGCAGAAAGCGCCGGTGCCAGCGCAGGCTCGGACACCTTCTCCGTCACCCTCTCGCGGATCCTGCCAGCTTCATCGTGCGGCTCGATCTGGAAGTACGCCTTCAGCAGATCGATGACCGGAAGATAGGGCGTCTGCTTTCCGTAAGACGCCGCGCCGGTGACGAGGATCAGCGAATGCCGACCGCGGTGCGATTCGATGAACTCCCAGAAGAGTCGCGACTTGCCGACGCCGGGCTCGCCGACGACCGCGACAACCTGACCGTGGCCCGTCTGAGCCTGCTTGAGCCCCTGCGCAAGCTGCGTCAGTTCCTGGCTCCTGGCCACGAACGGTGTCAGCCGCTCGCCCAACCCCAGCCCCGTTCGCTCGAGACCTACAAGGCGGCACGCTGTCCGCGCTGTTCCGTCGCCTGCTGCGCCGGGGACGATGACGAAACGGCGCTCGAGGAATGGGCACGTCGCCTCGCTGACGACCACGGTCCCGGCCTCGGCACCCACCATGAGCGTCTCCAGCTGCTGCCACGCCGCACGTTTCGCCGTGTGCTCGACCCGCGCCGCGCTGCCTACCCGGCCGATCAAGACCTCGCCGACGTGCAGACCAACGCGGACTCCAGAAGATTCCGCTGAGCCCTCACGGGCGTACGCTGCAATCCTCTGGATCGCAAGGGCCGCGTGCGCCGCCCGTCGGGGGGCGTCCTCGACCGGCTCCAGTCCAAACACCGCCATCAGCCCTCCAGGACTCATCTCCTCGACCTGGCCGCCGAAGCTCTCGATCTTTTCCACGAGGGTCTCGAGCGGAGCACCCGCCGTCTGGACGACGCTCGACGTGGTTGGAATGAGATCAGCTCGAAGGAGCGCTATATGCCGGCGCTCCCATTGCACCTTGGGTGGGCGACCGTCCGTGGTGGGCTCGACCGCATCGCGCCCATTGTCACCCGGCTCGGTCAGCTCCGGCGTCGCGGGAGGAGTCCGGAGCCCGTACCTCTGGACGCGGTAGCGCAGCACGTTACGGGTTACGCCCAGCCGATTCGCCGCGCGCGAGATGTTCCACCGGGTTTCGTGGAGCGCTTCGCGGATGTGCTGCCGCTCGATCTCTTCGATCGTCTGCCCTAGTGGGATACCTGCCGACGTATCGTCCGACGGCCTCTCATGATCCGGCGGGGTCGATGCGCGGTGCGTTCGGAGAACCGCCAGCTCCAAACTGACGGCCTTCACAAGCGGGCCATCGACGAGCAACGCGGCTCGCTCGATCACGTTCGCCAGCTCTCTCACGTTTCCAGGCCACCGGTAGGCCATCAGCGCTGCTCGCGCGTCCTCTGTGAGTGTCTTCGACGCCAGGCCGTACTCGGTGCAGGTCCGCGTCAAGAAGTGCTCGGCGAGCGTGAGGATGTCCTGTCCCCGTTCTCGCAGCGGCGGCAGTCGGAGCGTGACCACGGCAAGCCGGTGGTAAAGCTCTTCGCGAAACCCCCGCCGTCGCGTCCCCTTTAGGTCCTCGCTCGTGGCCGAGATGATCCAGACATCCACGGGCTCGGGCCGCGTGCTGCCCAGTCTTCTGACCGCCCGGTCCTCGAGGGCCGTGAGCAGCTTGGGTTGCAGATTCTGGGGCAACAGTCCGATCTCGTCGAGGAACAGCGTGCCCCGGTGAGCCGTCTGGAACAGCCCCGCTTTGGCTTCACGGGCGTCGGTGAAGGCGCCCCGCTCGTAGCCGAACAGCTCGGCCTCCAGGAGCGTCTCGGGGATCGCCGCGCAGTTGACCGCGACGAACGGGCCACCCTTTCGAGGCCCTGCGTCGTGGAGAGCCCGTGCGAGCAGTCCCTTGCCGGTCCCGGTCTCGCCGAGGATCAGGATGGGCGGAAGGCGACGTGTCTCCGACTGGCGCTGCAGAAGATGCTCGACCTGCTTTCGAACGGCAACGAGCCCAGGACTGTCACCGATCAACTGGGCAAGTGGCGACATGGTGCGCGCATTCTACGCCGCTTCAACCACCTATGGTGGATTTTCACCACCAGCTTTCACGCCAGCCCCTGGAATGGCTAAGCCTGCGATTTTGCGGTCTGCCGCTTCTGGCACTTCAGTTGCCTTACACAGGAGACGCGAACGCCGGGCAGTCGCTAACGGCACGCTAAGAGCTCGCAACCGCTGATAAGGAGGCTGCCGATGAGAACGAAAGACGTACTCAGAGTCGCGACGGTCGCGTTGGCCGGCTTGGCTGTAATCGGCCAACCTGACGCATCGGCCGATAAGGTCAAGGTCGAGGAATTCTATGGGACCGGGTTCAGAACACCGAGCGTGGCGACCTCCTCCGAGATCCTCTCGGACTGTGGCGACGGGGTCGCCGGCACGAACGTGGTCCTTCTGACGAACACGGGCGTAGTCACGTATACGGGAATTATCGACGGCACCGGAACCGTATTGACCAAGTCGCTGGCGAACAATTGTGCCTCGGGCCAAAGTCACAGCACGTTCAGGGTGCTCGACGTCTTTGAAAGCGTCTCGATCGCAGGGAGAACCGGAGGTGCTGTGGTCGAAATCATAGGACGAGCGAGCAGTCCGGCAGCGGGAGTAACCCTCAATGACACCACGATCAGGGTCCTTTGCGGCACCGGGGAGCTAAAAGGCGTTCATGCCGAAGGCACGCTGACGGCCTCTCTCGTGGCTGGCGGAATTGCTTCACGGGCCCTTCAGCTCTGGGTGCACTTTGGCCATCGTCACGACGTCGGCTTCGACTTCCTCTGCCGCGACCTGCCGAATAGTGAATCGGACGAGTGAGCCGGCGTCGTGACGTGGACTGGCGCATGAGGAACTGCTCGACCTGAGACCGCGCCGCCGCTAGTCTCGGGCTCTCACCTACGAATCTGCCGTGAGCCCTGAGCACCGCGATGTCGGCCACAGGAGGAATGGGCATGGGGGAGAAGCGTTTATTACGATTCGTCGTGTTAGTAGTGAGCGCCCTCCTGTTGCTGGAGGCCGTCCCGGTGTGCTCGTCGCAGGGCGGCGATATCATCGCCTTGGCGATCGATCCCCTCACCCCGACCACCCTCTACGCTGCCACGGACGGCGGCGGTCTGTTCAAGACTACGGATGGCGGCGCAAGTTGGAATGCCACGGGTCTCACCAACATCTCAGTCCTGGCCCTGGCGATCGATCCCCTGACGCCGACCACCCTCTACGCCGGGGTTTACGGCGGTCTGTTCAAGAGCGCCGATGGCGGTGCGAGTTGGAGCGCGACCGGCCTGACTGGAATTGATGTCTATTCCCTGGCGATCGATCTCCTGACGCCGACCACTCTCTATGCGGGGACGAATGGCGCTGTGCACAAGAGCACGGACGGCGGTGCGAGCTGGAACGCGACCGGGGATTTGCTGGCCTATGCGCGAGTCTCGTCTGTGGTAGTTGATTTCGTGACCCCGACCACACTCTATGCGGCGATCAACGTATTGAGTGCGGGCTGGTACGGGTCTCCGACGGGGCCCACGACCGGTGGCATCTATAAGAGTACGAACGGTGGTGCGACATGGAGCCTCATTTCGAGCTTTGACCCAACCATAAATGACGGCTCAGGCGGCCAAGGTTTCAGCTGTGGCCCGTGCGGTGGAGTTCTGGCGCTAGCGATTGACCCTTCGATCTCGACGACCTTCTTCGCCGTAACAGATGGCCTCGTCCTGTACAACTACTGGGGCGACGTCGTCGTATGGACCCAGCCCGGATTCGTGATGAAGGGCACGGATGGCGGTCGGAACTGGTCGACTCCCGGAATCTACCCTTGGCCCGACGTTATCGATCCGTCTCCAATTCCAGGTCTTGCGATCGCGCCTCGTGCCGATCCCTTGACTCCGACCACGCTCTATGTGGGATCGACCGACGTGTTCAAGAGCACGGACGGCGGTGCGAGTTTCAGCCCGACCGGTCTGACCGGGGCTGCTAGCGCGCTCAGCTTGGCGATAGACCCACGGTTTCCGACCACCATCTATGCAGGGACACCCAGCGCCAGTGTGTTCAAGAGCATGGACGGCGGTGCGAGCTGGAACCCCACCGGCCCTATCGCATGGCTGCATATCTCATCCTGGAGCCTGAATCCCGCCAGTGTCATCGGCCCGAGTTCTTCGACCGGAACGGTGACCCTGAGCGCGGCAGCGCCGGCCGGGGGCGCGGCAATCATCCTCACCAGCAGTAACCCGGCCGTCGCTACTGTCCCCGCCAGCGTAGTTGTGCCCGCCGGGGCTACGAGCGCAGATTTCACCGTGTCCACGAACCCGGTCCCGGTGGGTGCCTCCACAACGGTGGCAATCCGGGGACTCTACGGCGGCGCCTTGAGCTCCGCCACGCTCACCGTGACCCTGGCCTCCGCTCTCTCGGCGTTGAGTCTCAATCCAAGCAGCGTGCCCGGGGGAGCTGCCTCGATCGGAACCGTAACGCTCAGCGCGGCGGCGCCGGCCGGGGGCGCGGAAGTCCCGCTCTCCAGCAGTAACGCGGCCGTGGCCACCGTCCCCGCCAGCGTGACGGTGCCCGCCGGATCTACGTCGGCCAACTTCACGGTCTCCACGAGCTTGGTGACTAGTGCGACTTCGGCGACGATCCAGGCCGCTAACTTCTCGGTGGTAGTCAACGTGATCCCGGCGACGACTCTCTCGCTGTTGAGTCTCAGTCCCGCCAGTGTGACCGCCGGGAACAGCTCGACTGGCACAGTGACCTTGAGCGCTGCGGCGCCGACTAGCGGTGCGGTGGTCACTCTCGCCAGCAGTGAGACGGCAGTCGCCATGGTCCCAGCCAGCGTGACGGTGGCTGCCGGCGCCACGAGCGCGACGTTCACGGTCTCCACCAGCTCGCAGGCTGGCTGTGCCTCGTCGGTGGCAACGATCTCGGCGACCTACGGCAGCGTTACCAGGTCCGCCGGGCTCACCGTAACCCCGGCAACCGACACCGTCGCGATTCAGCAGGCCGACTACTTCGCCTCCAGGCATGAGCTCCGGGTCGCGGCGACGAGCACCGGATCGACCTCGACGCTTCAAGTCTATGTGACATCGACGGGAGACTTGATCGGTGCATTGAAGCATTACGACGGAAACAGGTACAGCGGGCGGTTTACGTGGCCGGTGAACCCGCAGAACATCACGGTCCGGAGCCGTTTCTGCGGGTCGGCAACGCGCGCGGTGAGTTCGAGGTAGTCGGTCGAATTCGCCAAGGAGGTGGGGCTATGTTCACGAGATCTTTTGACACCACGATGGGACTTCTCGTTTTGCTCCTGGTGGGGCAGACGTCGCCGGTCCTGGCTCAGGCGCAGCTCTTCCAGCGTCGGGTGACGGGAACCTGCCCGCCAGGATCGTCCATCCGCGTCATCAATGCCGATGGCTCAGTTGCATGCGAGCCGGACGATGTGGGCGCAACGGGGCCACGAGGTCCGAGCGACGCGTGGATGGTGGATCGTCCCTATAACGCGGTCGTCATTCCTGACATCGGTGAGGTGACTGTGCTCTCGCTCGCACTGCCCGCGGGGAGTTACGTCTTCTCGGGATGGACGGCAATCGAGTGGCTCGCCGGACCAGGAGCAGCGAGCGGCTATTGCTACATTGCGATCGGGCCTTTCGTCAGCGCGCGCTACGCCGTGCGGGACGATCCGACCCAGCCCAGCCCGTACCCGGACCGCGAGCAGCACCTTCCCCTCGTTGGTGCGGGCACCCTCAACGCACCTGGCACGGTCGAGATGCGGTGCGCCGCGACCCACCACACCACAACACCAAGCAGTGCACAGGCTGCTGCGGCCTTCATGACGGCGACGCAGGTCCAGACGTTGCACTACGGTGGCTCCGCCAGATAGTGAGGCGCAAGTGCTTAGGAGCGCAGAGACCTCGTGCGATGCGGGTCGATGTGCAGTGAGCCACACGTGCGCCGTCGCCGGCACCTGCACCGTCACGCTGACGGTCACGGGCAACACCAGCGCCACAAAGCAGGCGTGTCACGGCCAGTCGGGCACACGTCGGTAGGCCATCCCGGAAGCTTGAGTGGTGCGCTCAACCGCACGCGAGCGCAGAGAGCGGATTCATACTGGCAATCCCGGATAAGGAGACGACCAATAAGGACGAGAGGTGCTCTCAGAGTCGGCGGCGTCTATTCCTCCGCGTTCCTCGTCCTGCCCGAAGCCCGCGTCGTGCGATACCGCCGGCTCTGGCATTGCGCTTGCCCCAGCGAGCAGCGATGCTGACGATCCTGATCGCCGACGACGAGCCGCGCGTGGTCGAGTTGGTGCGCCGGACGCTCGAGGACGAGCGTATCAACGTGGTCGAGGCGCTCGACGGCGAGACGGCGCTCGTGCAGGCCGAGGCGCTGCTCCCGGATCTGATCTTCCTCGACGTGCACCTCCCCGACGTCAGCGGGTTCGAGGTCTGCGCGCGGCTGCGGAAGGATCCCCGGTTCGTCGGAACCAAGATCGTCATGCTGACGGCCTCCGCGCAGCAGGGGGACGTGGGGCGCGGCCTGGCCGCCGGCGCGAACCACTATTTGACCAAACCCTTCTCGCCGGTCCGGCTGCTCTCGCTCGTCGAGAGCATCACGCCGCACGCTCCCATATGGCAGCGCGTGTAAACGCTGGCTGCGGCGACGAGTTGGCGGTCACCCATCGTCGGCCCAACGCCGCGTTGCCGTACCGCGCAGGTGCGGCAGATGCTCCGGAAGCTCCTAACCGGCAAGATCGAACTGGAGCCCGTGGGTCGAGGGCGCGAGCGCGGGCACCGCTTCCGTGATGCTCTGTGCATCGAGCCTCTCATCGGCGGCGAGGCGCTCCAGACTAGCCTATCTATAGTGCTACTGGAGATCGAGCGGCGCGCCACCGAGCTTATGAAGGGCTACACCAAGCTGATCGGCGGCGTCAAAGAAATAACGCGCGCCCCGCGACGACCTGACCGATTGCCGCGGGCTCGCGTCGCCCGCTCACGGCTTGATGTTCTGGTTCAGGTGGAAGACGTTGTCGGGATCGATCCGCTCCTTCACCTCGCGTAGCCGCTTCCAGTTCGGGCCGAAGGCGTCCGACACCGCGCCGCTCTGGGTCACCTCTTCCGCGTTCAGGTAGTTGGCGTACCGGCCCGAGGCGAAGTGCGGGGCCAGCGCGGCGTAGGTGTCGCGTGCCCACGCGACGTTCGCCTGGGTGGCCGAGGCCTCGAGCCACTCGGCGACGGCCAGGAAGTTGTGCGCGACGGTCCGGTGGGGGAAGGCGGTGTCCGTCGGCCCCACGCGCGTCGCGGCGCCGTGGAAGTGCTCGAGCAGGAGCCCGCTCATCGGCGACGGCGCGGCGGCGAAGCGCTCGATCATCGTGTCGATCGCCCCGTCCGCGAGCGTGGCGAGGAAGCTCGACTTCCAGTAGTTCAGCGCGCCGCGCGGGAAGCCCGCGTCGAACAGCATGTTGACGGCCGAGTACGGCATCGGTCCGATCACGTCCATCACCGGCGAGCCGAACCGCTTGACGGGAGCCACCGCCGCCGCCCCGGCCTCGAGACTCCCGGCATGACACACCATGATCGCGGCGATCTGGGCGCCCGAGCCATCCGGGGCGTGCAGGAGGCCGGCGAACGCCGTCAGGTCGTCGGGGAGTGACTGCGTGAAGTCGCGGTAGAAGCGGAGGACGTCGCGCGCCGCGGTGAAGGGATGGGCGACGAGCCCGCCGAGGACCATCGGGCCCACCGGGTACAGCTCGTACTCGAGCCACGTCGCCACGCCGAAGTTCCCGCCGCCGCCGCGCACGGCCCAGAAGAGATCGGAATGCTCGTCCGCGCTCGCGCGCACGACCTCACCGGAGGCGGTGACGAGCTCCACGGCGCGGAGGCAGTCCACCGCCATGCCGTGCTTGCCCATTAGCCAGCCAAGCCCTCCGCCCAGGGTCAGCCCACCGACGCCCGTGGTGGAGACGACGCCCCCGGTGCTGGCGAGGCCATAGAGCTGGGTCTCGCGATTGTAGTTCCCCCAGGTCGCTCCGCCCTGGGCGCGCGCGCGCCGCGCGCGCGGGTCGACGTGCACGCCGCGCATCGCGGACAGGTCGATCATCAGGCCGCCGTCGCAGACGGCGTTGCCGGCCACGTTGTGCCCCCCGCCGCGGACGGCGATCTCGAGGCCGCGCTCGCGGGCGAAGCGGACGGCGGCCTGCACGTCGGCCGTGCCGTGGCAACGAGCCACCAGGGCCGGCCGCCGATCGATCAGGCCGTTGTGGACACGCCGGGCGTCCTCGTAGGCCGGATCCGAAGGCGCCAGGACGGGGCCGGCCATCTGTGCGCGCAGGCTATCGGTCCAATGCACTTCAGTCGTCATACCTGGTCACCTCACGTCAGAAGTCGGTGGGACGCTCACGAAGCAGGCAACCGCGGTGCCATGCGGCGATTGGGCCGAATATCGACGTCTTCGAGGCGAGCACGCGCCTCACGGTCGGGTATCGTGTCCGCCCGTGCGGCAGAATGCCCGAAGCCGCGCGAAGGCGTCCTTGCGCACGTGCCGGCGAATCGCCCGCCGGAGGAGCCTCCGCGTGATCGCGTCCTGGTTCAACACGCGGCGCACGACGCGCTTGGTGACGTGGCGTGCCCGGCGGAGACGATGCGCTCCAACCGGATGCGCCCTGTCTCCACTGGGCCGTCGACACGCTCGACGGCCAGGCTGTGGGGGAGATCCGCGAAGAGGTTAGCCAGCGCGGTCTCCCCCTCAGCACTCGCTATTTGGCCAGGAAGGCCTTGGCCTGCTTGAGCTCGGGCCGCTCGCTATCAGCTGTCCGGGCCCGCGCCAAAAGCTCGCCGTAGTACTTCCGGGCGCGCTCCCTGTCGCCGGCTAGCTCGGCGGCTCGCCCGGCCCCGGCCAAGCCGTGGAAGCGGTTGGGGTCGGTGCGCTGGGAGGCCTCGAACTCCGCCAGCGCCTTCGCCGGTTGGTTCAGCTCGAGGAGGAGCTCGCCGAGCATCTCGCGTGCGGGTTGAATCGCCCCGGGTGTCACCGGGTGCTTCTCCGTCGCGCTCTCGGCATCAGCCGCCTGGCGCAGGAGCGCCAGCGCCTCGTCATTGCGCCCCTCGGCCCGAGCGATCCAGCTCGCCACCGCCAGCCGCTGAATCTCCGCCTGCCCCGCCCAGTACGTGTTCTTGGCGGCGGTCATGCTGTCGCGGAGCGCCTCGATCCGCGCGAGATCGACCTTGGCGCTGGCGACATTGCCCCCCCGGGCGGCACCCAGGCCCCGTGCGAACCACAGAATGGACTCGGCCTGTGGGAACTTCTGCCACGACAGGCTCTTGGGGTGGAGGGTCAGCTCGGCCGCCTCGCCCCACTGCCGGCGCTCCAGCGCGTAGCGGGCCGGGATCGCCGTGAAGGCGAAGGCAGCGGCGAAGTGCTCGGTGTCGATCTTCTCGGTGCGGCGAACTTCGTCTACGACCGCCTTGGCCTCTTTGTCCTTTACGAGCTGCAGCGTCGCATACTCGATGTAGTCCATGGCGTGCAGCGCGTTGTAAGAGCCCGCCTCTAGCTTGGCCTGACGCAACTCGTCCTTGGCGGCCTCCACCGACGCCCGGTTAGTGTCGATCGATTCCTGCCAGTAGCCGAGCCTGGTGAAGATGTGGGAGGGCATGTGCTGGGCGTGGGGCGCGGAGGGGGCGATCTTGGCGTAGCTCCGGGCCGCGTCGAGCCCCTTGTTGGCGATCGGCGGGAAGTCGTAGCTATGGATCAGGTAATGGGCCACGCCCGGGTGATTGGGCTGCTCGGCGAAGACCTTCTCAAGAATGGCCGCCGCCTTCAGCTGGTTCGCATAGGTCTTGTCGTTGGGGTTCAGGGTGACGTTGAGGGCCAGCGCGTAGAAGATCGCCGCCTCGCGGTCCTGGGGATAGCGCGCCGCCAGTGCTTCCATGGCCTTCTCGTAGTTCTGGGCGCGGGTGCGATGGTCGACCTTGTCGTAGTCCTTGTAGAAGGTCTCGATGGCCGCGAGGTAATCGAGCTCCCGCTGAGTCTTGGCGCCCACGCTCTTGCCCTTGGCCACCGTGGCGGCGCCCAGTTCAACGTCCTTGGCCGGCGGCGCGCCGGCCAAGGGATTGCCCAGCCGGGCCACGGCTGCGCCCCAGTAGGCAATGCCGCAGGAGGGGTCGGCCTGGACGGTGGCCTCGAATCCCTTGATCGCATAGCTGAACCAGAAGGAGTGGAGCAGGGCCACCGCCCGGCTGAATTCCGTCTGGGCGGCGGAGTTGCACGACGTCGGGAAGTTGACGGTGCCGAGTTTCTCCGAGGGTTGCTGGGCGCTCCCCGGCACGGCAAGCAGCAAACCGATGATCAGAGCGATCGCCAGCACGCGCATCGTTGTCCTCCTCCTCTCAGGGACGGGCGAGGCTCGAGTGGTTACCCGAGGCGTGGCACACACTGTGCCAGAGCCAAACATCCGACAAGCCGGTGTCATCGCACTCCCAAGCTGCCAAGCCTGAAGAACTCACCCCGGGCGGAGTGCCCGAACGCGGGCGGGCTGCCCGGCTGAGTACTTCTAAGGGGAGCGCCAAATGGCGCCCCAGATCCTCGACGCCCTCGCCGAAGCTCTCGAACACATTCTCGGTTTCCTCGGCTCCCGTCTTCGCGCCCTGGCCGACCTTCTTCACGACTTCGACGAACATGGACGTGCCTTGCTCGAGCTGGGCTCGTCCGTAGGAACTCCAAACGCCCTTTCGCCATTGCCCCCCACCTCCGCCGGGCGCCACGATCGCGCCCCCGGCGGCCCACGTCAAGCGCGCCTCCCGGAGGGCGAGGCCCTGCTCAGACGCGGAGCCCCTTCGACAACCCGGCCCTGGCGCCGGTCGACCGAACGCGGCCAGCGCCCAAACGCCGGCGGAAGACAGACGCGAGCGAACGCCCAGTCTCAAGGCGGGGCAACGGAACGGCAGATCCGGTTACTGCGACGCGCGTGGCGACCCGCCTAGAATCGTGCACAGGTTGCGCACGGGCGCGCAGGATCGAGGAAGGTGTTCGCTTAACCTTTGAAAAGATTAATGGTGGAGGGTAAGGGATTCGAACCCTCGACCTCGGCGTTGCGAACGCCGCGCTCTCCCAACTGAGCTAACCCCCCGGGACCACCAGAGACCAGAAACCGAGGCGAACGTATTCTACATCAGGCCTTCGAGCCGTCCCCACCCTTGTTGAACGCCTGGAGCAACGGGCCGAAAAGATCCAGCGGCAGCGGAAAGAAGGTCGTCGTGGACCGCTCGGAGGCGATCTCGCGCATGGTTTGCAAATACCGGAGCTGGACGGCGATCGGGTGCCGCGTCAGGACCTCGGCCGCCTCGGCCAGCTTGGCCGCGGCCTGGAACTCGCCGTCGGCGTTGATCACCTTGGCCCGGCGCTCGCGCTCGGCCTCGGCCTGCTTGGCCATGGCGCGCTGCATGTCCTGGGGCAGGTCGATCTGCTTGACCTCGACGGTCGCCACCTTGATGCCCCAGGGCTCCGTGTGCTCGTCGATGATCCGCTGGAGCTGCTGGTTGATCTTGTCGCGCGCCGAGAGCAGATCGTCGAGCTCCACCTGGCCGAGCACGCTGCGCAATGTCGTCTGGGCGATCTGCGAGGTCGCGTACAGATAATCCTGCACGGCGATGACGGCCCGCTCCGGGTCGACCACGCGGAAGTAGATGACCGCGCTCACCTTGAGCGACACGTTGTCGCGCGTGATCACGTCTTGCGGCGCCACGTCGAGGGCGACGGTCTGGAGACTCACCTTCACCATCTTGTCGATGACGGGCACCAGCAGGACGAGGCCCGGGCCGTTCCCCTGCCCGCCCGGATTCAGAATCGCCTTGGTGCTGCGGCCAAGACGGAAGATGACCGCACGCTCGTACTCGCGGAGGATGCGCGCGAAGGAGCCGATGAAGAAGAGCGCCACGATGATGGCGACGATGAGCAGGAGAGACTCTACATTGATCATGCGACTCCTCCCTTGGCCTCCGCCTTCGCGACCCTAAGCGTCAGGCCGTCCACCCCGACGATCCGCACCTGCGCGCCAGGCTCGAGCGGCTCGCCCTCGGCGATCGCGCGCCAGATCTCACCGGAGACCATGACCTGCCCTTCGGGCCCGAGGCGCTCGCGCACCGTCGCGGTCCTGCCGACCAGGCCTTCGGCGCCGGTCGAGGGCGGCCGACCGAGGGCTCGCACGCCGGCCGCGACCACGAAGAGAAAGAGTCCGGCGGTCGCCGCCACCGTCGGCCCGATGACCAACCAGGACACGCGGAACCCGACCTCGGGCGCGTCGAAGAGCATCAGCGAGCCGAGTGCCATCGAGACCACGCCGCCGATCGCCAGGACGCCGTGGCTCACGATCTTGATCTCGGCGATCAGGAGCACGATGCCGAAGAGGATCAGGAGCAGGCCCGCGTAGTTGATCGGCAGGCTCTGGAAGGCGAAGAACGCCAGGATGAGCGAGATGCCGCCGATGACGCCGGGCAGGACCACGCCCGGGTTCGACAGCTCGAAGAAGAGGCCGAGCATGCCGAGCATCATGAGCACGTAGGCCACGTTGGGATCGGTGATGATGTTGAGGAATCGATCGCGAAAGCCGATCTCGATCGGGCGCACCGGGGCACCCTTGGTGGCGAGCGTCACCGGCCCCTTCGACAGCTTGATCGTCCGGCCGTCCACCTTCTCGAGCAGGTCGGGCACGGAGTCGGCGACGAGGTCGATCACCTTGAGCTTCAGGGCGTCGCGCTCGGTGATGGCAACGGCGTCGCGCACCGCCTTCTCGGCCCAGTCCGCGTTGCGGCCGCGCTCGAGCGCGACGGTGCGGATGAACGCCGCGGCGTCGTTCTCGGCCTTCTTCATCATCGTCTTGTCGGCGCCGCCGCCGAGCGCCACCGGTGAGGCGGCGCCGATGTTGGTCGCCGGCGCCATCGCGGCCACGTGCGCCGCCATCGTGATGAACACACCCGCCGACGCCGCACGGGCGCCCGTGGGCGCGACGTAGACGATGACGGGCACGTCGGCGTTCATCATGCGCTGCACGATCGCGCGCATCGACCGCTCGAGCCCGCCGGGCGTGTCGAGCTGGATGACCAGGGCCTGGGCGCGCTCGGCCTGGGCGCGGTCGATCGCGATTCCCACGAGGCGCAGGGTGACCGGGCTGATCACGCCCTCGATCTCGATCGTCGCGATCGGCCGGGGCGCCGCCGCCTCCGCGACCGGGAGCAGGAGCGTTGCCAGGACGAAGGCGGCGCCGAGGCCGGAGCGAGCGACCGCCGACCCGAACCCCGTGCGACCGCGCTTCATCTCTGCAATGCCAGCACGCTCACGAGCTCGAAGAGCAGATTGGCGCCGAGCAGCGCGGTGATCTGGCCGGGGCCGTCGTACGGCGGCGAGACCTCGACAACGTCGGCGCCGACCAGGGTCTGCCCCGCGAGCGCCCGGACCAGCACGAGCGCCTCGTACGAGGTGAGCCCCCCGACTTCGGGTGTGCCGGTGCCCGGCGCGAAGGCCGGATCGACGGCGTCGATGTCGAACGAGCAGTAGACGGGGCCGCCGCGCAGGCGCGCGAAGCGCTCGGCCACCCAGGCGGTCCCCTGCTCCTTGACGGTCTCGATGCGGGCCACCTCGATCCCGTGCCGGTCGTGGAACTCGAAGTCTTCCGAGCCGTAGAGCGGCCCGCGGATCCCGACCTGGATCATGCGTCTGGGATCGACGAGCTCTTCCTCGACGGCGCGGCGAAACGGTGTGCCGTGGAAGAACTTCGACCCGAAGTACTCGTCCCACGTGTCGGGGTGCGCGTCGAAGTGCACGAGGCCGAGCCGTCCGTGGCGGCGCGCGAGCGCGCGCAGGATGCCGAGCGTGACGGAGTGATCGCCGCCGACGCACACGGGCATCGCGCCGTCCGCGATGACCTCGCCCACCCGCGCCTCGATCGCGGCCAGGGTGCGCTCGATCGAGATCGGCACGGTGTCGACGTCGCCGCAATCGGCGATCCGCAGCTTCTCGAACGGATGCACCTTCAGCACGGGGTTCCAGGGGCGGATCAGCGAGGATTGCTCCCGCACGGCCCGCGGGCCGAACCGGGCGCCGGTCCTGTACGACGTGCCGCCGTCGTACGGGATGCCCAGCAGGGCCACGTCCAGGCCCTTGGCCGAAGGCGCCGACGGCAGCAGCATGAACGTCGCGACCTGGCCGAATCGCGGAGAGACGAAAGCATTGCGGGGCCCTGACGTGCTCACCCCGAACCTCCTCTGAGACTGATTAAAGTGCCGAGCGGAGCCCGGCGACTGTCGTCAGCAGCAGCCCGACCTCGTCGGGCGAGTTGAACACCGAGAAGGTCGCGCGCGATGTGCCGACGACTCCGAGTCGACGCATGAGCGGCATCGCGCAGTGGTGCCCCGCCCGGACGGCGATCCCTTCCGCATCGAGGAGGGCCGCCACGTCGTGCGGATGCAGGCCGGCGACCGCGAACGAGACGACGGCGCCGCGCTCGACCTCAGGGGGCGGGCCGTAGACGGTCACACCCGGAATTCGCGCCAGGCCTTCGTGGGTCTGGCGCGTGAGGGCGCGCTCGTGCTCGGTCACGCGCTCCAGGCCGAGCTTCTCGAGATACTCGATCGCCGCCGTCAGGCCCACCGCCTCGGCAATGGGCGGAGTCCCCGGCTCGAACCGCCAGGGCAAGTCGTTCCACTGAGCGTGATCGATCCACACTTCCTTGATCATCTCGCTACCACCCCGCCCGGGCTCCAAACTGTCGAGCACCGCGCGGCGGCCGTACAGGACGCCGATGCCGGTGGGGCCGAGCATCTTGTGGGCCGAGAACACGTAAAAATCGCATTCGAGCGCTGACACATCCAGGCGCAGGTGAGGCGCCGCCTGAGCCCCGTCCACGACCGTGAGGGCGTTGACGGCGCGGGCCCGGCGCACGATCTCGGTCACCGGGGTGATCGTCCCCAGAACGTTTGAGACGTGGGCGAACGCGACCACGCGCGTGCGCGCCGTCAGCAGGCGGTCGAGCGCGGTGAGATCGAGCGTGCCATCGGCGAGGATCGGTACCGCCTTCAGGAGGGCGCCCCGGTCTTTGGCGACCAGCTGCCAGGGGATCAGGTTCGAGTGGTGCTCGAGCTCGGTGACGACGATCTCGTCGCCCCGGCCGAGCGTCCGGCCGATGGTCTCGGCGATCAGACCGAGCCCGTCGGTGGTGCCGCGAGTGAAGACAACCTCCTCGCGGCTCGGGGCGCCGATGAAGCGCTGGACGGCGTCCCGCGCGAGCTCGTAGAGCTCGGTCGCCTCCTCGCCCAGGGTGTGGATCGAGCGGTGGACGTTCGCGTGGCTCCGCTCGTAGTAGCGGTTCATCGCCTCGAGCACGGCGCGGGGCTTCTGGCTCGAGGCGCCCGAATCGAAATAGACGAGCGGCCGGCCGTTGACGATCCTCTGGAGGATCGGGAAATCCGGTCGAGTCAGCTCGTCGAGCCTCATCGCTTCGCGCTCCCGTCGAGCGCCTTCGCCAGCACCGAGAGCGGCAGGGTCACGCAGCGCATCCGCGTGGGGCGAATCTCGGCCTGGAGCACGGCCAGCACTTCGCCGACGTCGAGGGCCGCGGCCTCGCCCCGGGAGCGGCCCGCGATCAGATCGGCGACCACGTCGGCGGACGCCGTGCAGATGGCGCACGAATCCCCGACGAAGCGCGCCTCGGTGATGCGGCCCTCGGGCGCGACCGCCAGCATCATCCGTACCCGGTCGCCGCAGAGGGGATTCACGTCCTCGGCGACGGCGTTGGCGCCGGGCAGCTCGCCGCGGTGGCGCGGCCGCCGCCAGCGATCGCGGATGACGTCGCTGTAGAGGCCGGACGCGGACGGGGTCGTGCCGCTCACTCGAGCTCGCCCCTGGCGGCGTTCGACCGATACGGCGGGAAGCGATACGCCATGTCGCGCGAGAGCAGCCCGCCGTGGCCCATCTCGGCCAGGCTGCGATTGTCCACGCGCTCGCCGGCGAGGATCTGCGGCAGCATCAGGTCGAACGTGGTCGCCTGCGAGAACATGCCGCAGGTCGGCATGCCGAGCACGGGCTTGCCGTCCCATAGCGCGAGCCAGAGGAGACTGCCGGGATGTGCCGGCGCGCCGTGGCGCTCCATGCGGGCGCCGAGCAAGGTCAGACCGCCGAAGACCGGATCGAGCGGGTCGAGCGCGCTCGCGCCGGCGACGATCAGCACCTCGGCGCCGTCGCGCCGGAGCGCCGTCAGCGCGTCGGCCACCACCGTCGGTGAACCTCCGGCGTAGGTGATCGGGAGCAAACGCCCGCCGAACCACTCGATCTTCTGCTTCAGGGCGGCCTCGAACCGGGCTCGCTGCTTGGCATCGAGCCGCTCCTGGGCGACCGCGCCGACCGTAGTGGGCCTGAACGCGCTCACGGCCACGAGCCCGTGGGCGTCGCGCGCGATCTTCTCGACGGCCGCCAGCGTCTCGGCCGGAATCACCAGCGGCGTCACCTTGCACTTGCCGACCGTCTCGCCGGGCTCGACCGGCTGGGAATCGAAGAGCGTGAAGATCGAGATGCCTTCGCGCGCGTTCGCGTCGGCCAGGGCCTGGCGGCGAACCTTGAGCAATCCCCGGCGCGTGGCGGCGAGCGTCCACTGGCCTCCGGTGTAGCCCTTCACCTCCACGCCGTCGCCCACGGCCGCCGCGGCCAGCCGCTTGCCGGCTTCCTCCTCGTGCAGGTCGGTCGGATCGACGGCGAGCAGGTGGATCTCCTCCCAGGGCGTCGCCAGGAGGATCTTCGCCGCGGCCTCGGTCAGCCGCGCGCCCTTCTCGACGGCGATCTTCGCCGCGGCGTCGCGGACGTCGTGACAGAGGACCTTGCCCACCAGCCCCTCGAGAGTCGCCGCGTCGCGCCGCTGGGCGATCACCTTCATGATTTCGAGGCGGGCGCCGAGCCGGAGGGGCCCGAGACCGGCACGCTGTCGCGGTGGGGCTTTGTGCTCATCGGCTGACCGGTGCCCCCGCCGCGCACGGCCTGGATCTCGGCCATGACCGCCAGCGCGATCTCCGGCGCCGACCGCGCGCCGATGTCGAGGCCGATCGGAACGCGGACGCGCTTGAGCGCCGCTTCGCTCTGGCCTTCTTCCGCCAGGAGCTTCAGGATGGCCGCGCCGCGCCGTGTGGAGCCGAGCATGCCGATGTAGCCGACGTCGGTCGCCAGCGTCTTGTGGAGCACCGGCAGATCGTACTTGTAGTCGTGGGCCATCAGCACGAGCGCGGTCGACGGGGCGAGTGGGTACTCGCCGACCAGCTCCGACGGGATGCCGATCCTGAGCTCGTCGACCTGGGGGAATCGCTCGCGCGTCGCGAACCGCGGCCGGCCGTCGATGACCACCGTGCGATAGCCCAGCACCCGGGCCAGCTCGGTCATCGGCATCGAGACGTGGCTGGCGCCCACCACGAGCAGCAGCGCGGACGGCGTGAAGACCTCGACGAACGCGCGCGTGCCCTCGGCGAAGCGCGTCCGGGACGTGCCGACCGTCATCGCGTCGCGCGCTTCCTCGATGAACCGCTCGTCGAGCGCCGCGTCGCCCAGCGTGCCGGTGGTGGTGCCGTCGTCCAGCAGGAGGATCTTCGCGCCGACCGGACCGTCGAGCCGCGTGACGATCGCGGCGCGCCCGCCCTTGGCGTTGTGCGCGCGCACCCGCTCGAGGAGGTCGGCCGTCAGCGGCTCCACGAACACCTCGATGGTGCCGCCGCAGGTGAGCCCGATCTCCCACGCCTCCTCGTCGCCCAGATTCAGCTCGAGGAGCCGCGGCCGGTTCGTGTTCAGCACGTCCTCGGTCTGCTCGATCACCTGGGCGTCGACGCAGCCGCCGATGGTGACGGAGCCGAGCACGGACCCGCCCTCTCCGACGAGCATCTTCGCGCCTTCTTTACGCGGCGTGGTGCCACGCGTGTTCACCAGGGTCGCGACCGCCACCTTGCCCGGAGACCGCCGAAGTTCGTCAATTTGATCGAAGAGTTCCGCCATGGGTCCTCATGATACGCCGAGCGGGGCCGCGACGCATCCCTGTCGCGGCGGCGACGCTAGAGATGCAGCTTGCCGGCGAGATCGCGCAGGGCCGCCAGGTTGTGGCCGGCCGCGAAGTCGTCGATCAACGGCATCGCCGCCGCCATGCCGCGCGTCAGGGGCTCGTACGAGGGGTTACCCAGTAGCGGGTTCAGCCAGATCAGCCGCGCCGCGCGCCGCTTGATCCGCATGAGCTCCGTCGCCAGCACGTCCGGCTCGCCCGTGTCCCACCCGTCCGACAGGACGATCACGATCGTGCGCCGGTCGACCAGATGCGGCCACTCGCGGTTGAACTGGGCGAACGACTCGCCGATCCGCGTCCCGCCCGACCAGTCGCGCACGTCGGTCAGCCGCCGCAGCACCTGGCGGTACGAGCGCCCGCGGAGCAGCTCGGTCACGCGCGTGAGCCGCGTCGAGAAGATGAACGTCTCGACTCGGCCGAAGACGTTCTGGAGGGCGAACAGGAACTGCAGCAGGAAGCGACTGTAGAGATCCATCGAGCCCGAGACGTCGCAGAGCAGGACGAGCCGCACCTTCTTGCGCTTGCGCTCGCGATAGCGCAGCTCGATCAGATCGCCGCGCGTGAGGTTCGCGCGGAGCGTGCGGCGGAGGTCGACCCGCCCGCGGCGCTTCACCGGGCGGCGGCGGCGGCTCATGCGGTGCGCGAGCCGGCGCGCGATCTTCACCGTGAGCTTGAGCAGCTCGTCGAGCTGGTCGGCGCTGAAGGTCGAGAAGTCCTGGTTCACGAGCGCTTCGGCCTCGGAGGCGAGCGGCACGCTGAGCGGATCGCCGGCCTCCTCGGACTCGTCCTCGCCCCACGAGTCGAGCGCCAGCGCCTCGCGCTTCTGTCCCGACTTCACCATCGCCTCGCCGCCGGGATCGTCGAGCGACGGCGCGGGAATGAACCCGGCCTGGTCGTCGCCCTCCGGCAGCAGACGCCAGAACGCCTCGAAGCACCGGTCGAACGGCGGGACCTCCTCGGGACGGGTCACGAAGACCGCGCGCAAACCCCGATAGAGCTCCTGGCGGTCGGTGATGTCGAGGTGATCGAGAGCGCGGACCGCGTCGGTGACCTCGACGAGCGTCACCGGAAGACCGGACCGTCGGAGCAGCGCCGCGAAGCGCGCGACCGCTGCGGAGAGATCGCGCGGCACGCTCTCAGCTCGGAGTGGGCAGGAACGGGGCGAGCCCCGCCTTGGCGACCTCGGCGCGGAAGCGCTTCATGTCGTCGACGTCCTTCAGCACGCAGCCGAGCGTCTCGCCGACGAGCGTTTCGTCGATGTGGTCGGCGTGGAGCGACGCGAGCGCCTGGGCCCAGTCGAGCGTCTCGGCGACACCCGGGACCTTCGCGAGCCGTACCTGGCGCAGGGTCTCCATGAACTTGGCGATCTCGCGGGCGAGCCGGCCGTTGATGCCCGGCACCTTGCGCGCGATGATTCGGATCTCCTTGTCGGGCGTCGGATAGTCGATCCAGAGGTAGAGACACCGGCGGCGGAGCGCATCGGAGAGCTCGCGCGTGCGATTCGACGTCAGGACGACGTGCGGCGGATGCGTCGCCTTGATCGTGCCGATCTCGGGGATCGTCACCTGCCAGTCGGAGAACACCTCGAGCAGGAAAGCCTCGAATTCTTCATCCGCGCGATCGCATTCGTCGACCAGGAGCACCGGAGACTGCGACTCTTGCGTGATCGCCTGCAGCAGAGGCCGGCGCAGCAGGAACGACTCCGAGAAGATCTCGTGCTCCTTGTCGACCATCGCACGATTGTCGTGGCTGGCTTCCTCGAGCTTGATGTGCAGGAGCTGCTTCTGATAATTCCACTCGTAGAGCGCGGTGGACGCGTCGAGGCCTTCGTAGCACTGCAGGCGGATCAGATTCGTCCCGAGCATCCGCGCCATCACCTTGGCGACCTCGGTCTTGCCGACGCCGGCCGGCCCCTCGATCAGCATCGGCTTGCGCAGGCGCATCGCGAGGTGCACCGACGTCGCGACCGGCGCGTCGGTGACGTACTCGGCCGCTTCCATCATCTCCTGGATCTTCCGGATGTCTTCGCGCATGGCTAGCTATTGTACATGAAGCTTCGCGTAGTCCTCGGGCGTGTCCACGTCGGGCGGCATCGCGAGATCGAACGCAACGGCCTCGACACGCTCCGGATCCGCCTTCACCACCGCGCGCGCGCCCGCGTCGCCTCGGAGCGCGCGGAGCTCGGGGAAGATCTCGGACGAGAAGACCACCGGCGTGCCCTGCACGCCTCGATAGAGCGGCGCGACGATCGCCTTGCCCGAGCGCCGGAACGCATCGAGCAGCGCCGGCACCACCACGTCGGGCATCCGCGGCTGATCGCCGAGCGCGATCAGCGCGGCCGTCGTCCACGGCTTGAGCGCGGCGACGCCAGCGGCGATCGAGGTGCCCTGGCCGTCCTGCGGCCGCGGATTCACGGCGAAGCGCACGGTGAGATCACCGAGCGCCTGCCGGATCGCCGTGTCGTCCGGTCCGGTCACGATCACGGTGTCCTCGACGTGGCGTGCGACGTGCTCGGCGGACCAGCGCACGACGGGCTTGCCCTGGAGCTGGAGCAGGAGCTTTTGCCGGCCCATCCGGCGCGCGAGCCCGGCCGCCAGCACGACGGCCGCGATCACGCGCGGCTCTCCCGGCAGGGGTGAGGGTGCGCCACCCCGTGCGCGAGGCCTGCAGACGTCACCGACCTCGCGCCCGAGGGTGCGTCCGGATCGGCTATCCGCCGGCGCGCTTGACCGCCTCGGTCAAGGCGCGCTTGGCGAACACGCGGCAGAGGTGCGACTTGTACTCGACGGAGCCCTGGAGGTCCGCCTGCACGTCGACACCCTCGGCGGCCTTCTGCGCGGCCGCCTCGATCGTCGCGGCATCCAGCTTCTTGCCGGTGCAGCCCGCCTCGACGCCCTTGGCGCGCACCGCCTTCGTGCCCGCGCCGGTGATCCCGACCGACGCCTTCGAGCAGACGCCCTTGCCGTCGAGCGTGACGGCGGCGGCGACGCCGACGACGGCGAACCGCGAAGCCGGATGCGGGAACTTCATGTACGAGGCGCCGCTGCTCGCCGCCAGGATGGGCACGCGGACCTCGACGAGAAGCTCGTCCTCGCCGACAGCCGTGGCCATCAGCCCCTTGAACCAGTCATCGACCTTCACCGTCCGCCGGCCCTTCGCGCCCTCACAAACCATCTCGGCGCCGAGGGCGATCATCGCCGCCGGATAGTCCGCGGCGGGGTCAGCGTGAGCGAGCGAGCCGCCGACCGTCCCGCGGTTTCGCACCGCCGGGTCGCCGATGATAGCGGCCACCTCGGAGAGGACGGCAAGCTTCGACTTCACGATTGACGACGACTCGACTTGCCAGTGGGTGGTCATCGCGCCGATCGCGAGCACGTTGCCGTCCTGCTTGATCCCCGAGAGGCCCGGGATCTTGCGCAGGTCGACCAGGTGCTTTGGCTGGGCCAGCCGCAGCTTCATCATCGGGATCAGGCTATGCCCGCCGGCGAGCAGCTTGGCGTCGTCCTTGTGCTTGCCGAGGAGGTCGAGCGCTTCCTTGATCGTGCCCGGCGCGTGATAGTCGAACGCGGCTGGATACATGTCGGTCTCCTGGTTCTATCGGGCCTTGGCGCCCTGGATGATCTTCCAAACACGCTGGGCCGTCATCGGCATCTCCTCGATGTGGTCCACGCCGAGCGGTGCCAGCGCGTCCACGACGGCGTTCACGACCGCCGGCGTCGCCGCGATGGTCCCGGTCTCCCCTGCGCCCTTGATGCCCATGGGATTGACCGGCGTGGGAGTCACCGTACGGTCCGTCTCGTACATCGGCAGCATGTCGGCCTTCGGCACCGCGTAGTCCATCATGGTCCCGGTCACGAGCTGGCCCGACTGCCCGTCGTACACCGCGCCCTCGCAGAGGGCCTGGCCCACACCCTGCGCGATGCCGCCGTGCACCATGCCGTCGACGATCATGGGGTTGATGACGTTGCCGACATCGTCCACCGCCAGATAGCGGAGGATGCGGACGTTCCCGGTCTCGCGATCGACCTCGACGATGCAGGCGTGGGCGCCAAACGGGAAGCAGAAGTTCGACGGATCGTAGAACGAGGTCTCCTCGAGCCCGGGCTCGAGACCCTCCGGATAGTTGTGCGGCACATACGCCGTCAGGGACACCGCGCCGAACGGCACCGCCTTGGCCGGGGCGCCCTTCACCTGGAATTGGCCGCCCGAGAAGTCGATGTCCTTCGGTGAGGCTTCGAGCAGGTGCGCCGCGATCTTCTTGCCCTTCTCGATGACCTTGTTGAGCGACATGAGGATGGCGGTGCCACCTACCGATGCGGAACGGCTGCCGTAGGTGCCCATGCCGAACGGAATCGATCCGGTGTCGCCGTGCACGATCTCGACCTGCTCGATCGGGATGCCGAGCTTGTCGGCCGTAAGCTGGGCGAACGTCGTTTCGTGTCCCTGCCCGTGCGAGTGCGAACCGGTGTAGACCGTGACCATCCCGGTCGGGTGCACGCGCACCTTGCCCGACTCGTAGAGACCCGCGCCGGCGCCGAGCGCGCCGACGAGCTTCGACGGCGCGATCGAGCACGCCTCGATGTAGGCCGAGAAGCCGATGCCGAGAAGGCGGCCTTGCTTGCGGGCGGCTTCTTGCTCGGCGCGGAACTTCCGGTAATCGAGCATCTGAAGCATCCGGTCCCAGGCCGCGCCATAGTCGCCGCTGTCGTAGACGACGGCGACCTGCGTCTGGAAAGCCCCGGAGAACTTCGGGATGAAGTTCTTCTTCCGGAGATCGGCCACATCCATCCCGGCCGCGCGCGCCCCGGCCTCGACGATGCGCTCGACGACGTAGCATGCCTCCGGCCGACCCGCGCCGCGGTAGGCGTCCACCGCGGTCGTGTTCGAGAAGACGCCGGTCACTTCGCAGTGGATGGCCGGGATCGCGTAGACGCCGTTGAGCAGCGTGCCGTAGAGGAACGTCGGGACCGCCGGCGCGAAGGTCGAGAGGTACGCGCCCAGGTTCGCGGTCGTCTTCACGCGCAGCCCGAGGATCTTGCCGTCGCGGGCCAGCGCGATCTCGGCGTCGGTCACGTGGTCGCGGCCGTGGGCGTCGGTCAGGTATGCCTCGCTGCGGCTGGCGGTCCAGCGCACCGGCCTCTTGAGGCGGCGCGAGGCCCAGGAGCAGACAACCTCTTCGTTGTAGAGGAAGATCTTGGAGCCGAATCCGCCGCCCACGTCGGGAGCGATCACGCGGACCTTGTGCTCGGGAATGCCGAGCACGAAGGCGCACATGAGCAGGCGATGTACGTGCGGGTTCTGCGAGGTCACCCAGAGCGTCAGCTCGCCGGTTGCGTCGTCGTAGCGGGCCACGCACGCGCGCGGCTCCATGGCGTTGGCCACCAGGCGCTGGTTGACGATCCGCTTCTTCACCGTCACCGCTCCCGCGGTCTTGAACGCGGCGTCGGTGGCGGCGCGGTCGCCGATCTCCCACTTGAACGCGACGTTGCCCGGCGCGCCCTCGTGCAGCTTGGGCGCTCCGGACGCGGCCGCCTTCTCGGTGACCGTGACGGCCGGCAAGGGCTCCCAGTCGACCTGCACTTTCTCGGCGCCGTCGACCGCCGCCTCGTGGCTGTCCGCGATCACGATCGCCACCGGATCGCCCACGTGGCGCGCGGCGTCGGACGTGAGCGGCATGTGTGGAACGATCGCCAGATCCTGCATGACGCCCGGAATCTTCTTCTCCTTCCGGAGGTCCCAGCCGCAGGGCAGCGAGTTGACGCCGGTCATGTCCTTGCCGGTGAACACGGCGACGACACCCGGATGGCGCGCGGCCGCGGCGGTGTCGATCTTGCGGATCTTCGCGTGAGCGTGGGGGCTCCGCACGAAGGCGGCGTAGGTCATCCCCGGAATCTTCAAATCGTCGACGTACTGGCCGCGCCCGGTGATGAAGCGTGGATCCTCGCGTCGCTTGATCGATTTACCGAAGAGGCGGTCGGAGGCGACGGCAGCCATGGCGTCCCCTCACTTCTTCGCGGGCATGTGCTCGGCCGCCCACTCGATCGCCTTCACGATGTTGTGGTAACCCGTGCACCGGCACAGGTTGCCCTCGAGCTGGTGCCGGATCAGCTCCTCGGACGGCTTGGGGTAGCGCTCGAGCATCTGGTAGACCGACATGATCATGCCCGGCGTGCAGAACCCGCACTGCAGGCCGTGCTTCTCCCAGAATCCCTGCTGGATCGGATGCAGCTCGCCGTCCTTCGCCAGCCCCTCGATCGTCATGATGTTGGCGCCGTCCGTCTGGACCGCGAAAAAGTTGCAGGCCTTGACGGCTTGACCGTCCATGATGATCGTGCACGCGCCGCACTGGCTCGTGTCGCAGCCGACGTGTGTTCCGGTGAGACCCACGGTCTCGCGGATGTAGTGAACCAGGAGCAGGCGGGGCTCGACTTCATGGCTGTAGCTCTGGCCGTTGATCGTCATCTTGACTGGCAGTTTCACGGCTCATCCTCCGGGATTCGGCGGTTTGAGAGCGGGCCCTGAACGCCCCGATCTGGCGCGACAGAGGGTAAGACTTCGCCCCCCGGCATGTCAACCGGGGCAGGCCTTTGGGGCTACTGCCCCAGGAGGCGCCTTCCGTCGGCGCGGGCCTGGTCGAGGACCTCGCGGACCGGCAACGATTTCTCGCGGGCGATGCGCGCCACGTCGGCGAACTCCGGCGTGACGGTCACGATTCGACCGCCCAGGCGCGAGACCTTGAACGGAATCGTCCCGTAGGCCGTGGTGACCTCGACCATCTCGCGCTGCAGGCGGGCCCGGCGCCACTCCGACCAGCGAACGCCGATCGTCGTCGATTCTTCGAAGAGGGCGCGGGACAGGTCGCCGACCCGCTCAGGCGTGCAGAGCGCCGTCACCAAGACGCCCGGCCGGCCGCGTTTCATGATGACCGGTTGGAGGAACACGTCGAGGGCGCCGGCGTCGAAGACGCGCTCGATCAAGGTCTCGTAGAGCTGCGGCGACATGTCGTCGATCGTCGTCTCGACCTGGAGAACCGTCTCGTCGGCGACGCCGCTGTCGACGGTCCGGCCGAGGAAGCAGCGGAGCACGTTGGGCGTGCCGGGCAGATCCTTCGTGCCGGCACCGTAGCCGACGGCCTCGACGGTCAGCGCCGGCATGCGTCCGGCCGAGTCGGCCAAGGTCGTGAGGATCGCGGCGCCGGTCGGCGTGACGAGCTCCGCCGTCACGCCCGTGTCCACGACCGGGAAGCCGCGCAGGAGCTCGGCGGTGCCCGGCGCCGGGACCGGGATCCGCCCGTGCGGTCCGCCGACGAGCCCGCCCCCGATCGGGAGCGCCGAGACGTGCACCGCCTGCGCGCCGGCAAGATCGAGTGCGATCACGCTGCCGGTGACGTCGACGATCGCGTCGACCGCTCCCACGTCGTGGAACCGCACCGACTCGCGGTCGGTGCCGTGCACCCGCGCCTCGGCGTCGGCGAGCCGCGTGAAGATCCGCGTCGCCGGCTCGCGGACGCTCGCCGTGAGCGTGCTCCGCTCCAGAATCTCGAGAATGTCGCGCAGCGACCGGTGATGATGCGCGCCCTTGTCGATCTCGACGTCGACCTTGGTCGCCCGAAAATCCCCCTTCATCACCTCTCGCGCGACCAGCCGCCACCCCGGCAGCCGCAGCTTCGCCAGCTCGTCCTCGAGCCGCGCCACCGACACGCCAGCGTCGAGCAGCGACGCCACGATCATGTCCCCCGCCGCCCCGCTAGGACAATCGAAGTAAGCGACCCTCAACCCCTCACCTCACCCAGTCGCCAAGACCCCGAATCACCAAGTCCCAACCTGCAATCTCCTCCCGCTGCTCACGCAGGCTCACGGCCTATGCCTGCGCGCGAAGCGCACCACGCCGGCCCGATCGCGCATGCCAAGCGCGCCGCCGCTCGCGGCGGCGAGGGGCCGGGGGCGGGGAGGGGTGTGGGACCCGTTCCCTCCCAAGGAGAAGCGGAAGATGCGCGCCCAGATGGAGCCCAGCCGCCCAGGAGCAGCGGACGCGTGCCGCGTGGTCCCACACCCCTCCCCGCCCCCGGCCCCTCACCGCCGCGACGTCACCGCACTTTCGCAATGAGATGATTGATCTGGCTGGCCTGGTGCGCCGCGCCGTAGCCATTGTCGATGTTCACCACCGACACGCCGGGCGCGCACGAATTCAACATCGCCAGCAGCGCCGCGATCCCTCCGAAGGACGCCCCGTAGCCGATGCTGGTCGGCACGGCGATCACCGGCCGGTCCACCAGCCCCCCGACCACGCTCGGCAAAGCGCCTTCCATCCCGGCGACGACGACGAGCACGTTCGCCTCCGCGAGCAGATGATAGTGGGCCAGGAGCCGATGGAGGCCGGCCACGCCGCAGTCGTAGACGCGCTCGACGCGATTGTCGAGCGCCTCGGCGACGAGCGCGGCCTCTTCGGCGACCGGCAGGTCGGCGGTGCCCGCGGCGAGCACGGCGATGAGGCCGAGACCCGCGCTCGGCTCCGGTCTGGCGATCACCAGCCGCGCGTCGGGATGGTAGATGTGCGGCAGGCCCGCCTCGGCCACCGCGTCGGCGACCGACGGGTCGGCGCGCGTGGCGAGGACGTTCGCGTGGTGGTCGGTCAGGCGCGCGAGGATCGCGACCACCTGCGCGGGCGTCTTGCCCGGGCAGAAGACGGCCTCGGGCGCGCCGCCCCGCAGCGCGCGGTGATGGTCGATCTTCGCGAATCCGAGATCCTCGAAGGGCATCCCGCGGAGCTTGGCCACGGCGGCGTCGACGTCGAGGCGCCCGGCCTTCAAGTCGTCGAGCAGAGCGCGCAGGGCGTCCCTATCCACCGTTCGCTTTCGACTTCAGACCGAGCAAGAGATTCGCGCTGCCCGACTGGAAGCCGGCGAGGTCGACCGTCACGTAGATGTAGCCGAGCTCGCGCAGCCGCTTCACGATGGCCTCGCGCCGGTCACCCTCCCAGAGCCGCGGCAGCTCGGCCTGGTCGATCTCGAGCCGGGCCAGCCGATCGTGGTGACGCACGCGGAACTGCCGGAAGCCGAGCGAGCGCACGAACGCCTCGGCGGCGTCCACCTGGCGCAGCTTCTCGGGCGTGATCCGGTCGCCGTACTGGAAGCGGGAGGACAGGCACGCGAACGAGGGCTTGTCCCACGTGGGCAGCCCGAGCTCGCGCGAGAGCGCGCGGATCTCGTCCTTCCACAGCTCGGCCTCGATCAGGGGCGCGCGCACGCCCCGCTCCTGCGCGGCCTTCATGCCCGGGCGGTGGTCGCCGCGGTCGTCCATGTTGGCGCCGTAGACGAGCGCGCGGCAGCCCTCGCGCGCCGCGATCGGCTGGAGCTTCAGGAACAGCTCCTCCTTGCAGAAGAAGCAGCGGTTGGCCGGATTGCGCGCATAGTCCGGGTTCTGGAGCTCCTCGGTGCGCACGACCAGGTGGCGCATCCCCAGCAGCGCGGCCAGCCGCCGCGCCTCCTCGAGCTCGCTGGCCGGATAGGTCTCGGAGTCCGCGGTCACCAGCAGCGCGCGTGGGCCGAGCGCGTCCTGCGCGGCGCGCGCCAGGAGCGTGGAGTCGACGCCGCCCGAGAACGCCACCACGACGCTCTCCAGCTCGCGCAGCACGTCCAGCAGACGCTCGTACTTGGCCCGCGTCACGTCAGGGCTCGACCCGGATCAGGTCGTGGAACGCCATGTAGCGCTCGTTGATGTCGGCGGGGGTGAGCCGCGTCAGCCGCTTGAGCGAGAAATCCTCGACCGTGAACGACGCCATCACCGAGCCGTAGACGACGGCGCGGCGCATCGCGGCGGCGTCGACCCGGTCCTGGGCCGCGAGGTAGCCCATGAATCCGCCCGCGAACGTGTCGCCGGCCCCGGTCGGATCGTAGACCGACTCCAGCGGATACGCCGGCACGAAGAAGAGCCGGTCCTCGGTGAGGAGCAGCGCGCCGTACTCGCCGCGCTTGACGACGACGGTGCGCGGCCCCATCGTCGAGATCGCGCGCGCGGCGCGGATCAGGTTCGGCTCGCTGGCGAGCTGCCGCGCCTCGCCGTCGTTGACGGTCACGACGTCCACTTCGGCGAGGACCCTGCGGAGCGCCTCGCGCTTGCCCTGAATCCAGAAGTTCATCGTGTCCAGGGCGACCAGCCGCGGGCGCTCCTTCATCTGGCAGAGCACGTCGAGCTGCAGCTCGGGGTCGATGTTCGCCAGGAAGAGGAAGGGCGTCCGTCCCAGCCCCTCGCCGAGCACCGGACGGAACTCGGCGAAGACGTTCAGCTGGGTCTCGAGCGTCTTGGCCTCGCTCAGGTCGTAGCCGTACTGCCCGCTCCACCGGAACGTGCGGCCCCTGGAGGTCTGCAGCCCGCCGATCTCGACGCCGCGATCTTCGAGGAGCTTCAGATGCGCCTCGGGAAAATCCTCGCCGACCGTCGCCACCAGGTGCACCCCGGTGAAGAAGCTCGCCGAGTAGGAGAAGTAGGTCGCGGAGCCCCCGAGGGCTTCTTGCACTTTCCCGAACGGGGTCTCGACGCTGTCCAGCGCAACCGAGCCGACGACCAGGAGCTCACTCACTGTAGCGGGGACCTCGAGGCCGGCTTTGACCAGGGTGGCCTGCTGCAGGTGCACGCCGGCTCCGCCCGCGCGCAAAGTACGGATCGAGTAATAGTCCAAGCTTTTTCCTCGTTGCCGCCGGGAAGGCCTTGGGGTTGGTGATCACGGAGTTCCGGAGCAGGCTCGGGCATTCGCAGGTGCGCGACGGCGCGATCGCCGGGATCACCCGGCGCAAGACCTCCTTGGCCGTCGCGACGTTCTTCAGGAGGTTCTGGACGACCGCCTCGACCGACACGGCTTCGTGCGCCTCGTGCCAGACATCGTAGTCCGTGGCCAGCGCCAGGGTCGCGTAGCAGAGCTCGGCTTCTCGCGCGAGCTTCGCCTCGGGCATGTTAGTCATCCCGATCACGTCCACGCCCCAGCTCCGGTAGATGCGCGACTCCGCCCGGGTCGAGAACTGGGGGCCCTCGATGCAAATATAGGTCCCGCCGCGGTGCACGGTCGCGCTCGTCTCCTGGGCCGCCTTCGCGAGCGCCCCCGCCAGGTCGGGACACACCGGCTCGGCCATGCTCACATGGGCAACGATGCCGTCGCCGAAGAAGGACGAGACGCGCCGCTTCGTCGCGTCGAAGAACTGATCGGGAACGACCAGGTCGAGCGGTCGGATCGCTTCCTTCATGCTCCCGACCGCCGAGATCGAGATGACCCACCGGGCGCCCAGGAACCGGAGCCCCCAGATATTGGCGCGGAAGTTCAGCTCGCTCGGCGTCACCCGGTGGCCGCGGCCGTGGCGCGGCAGGAAGATCACCCTCCGGCCGGCGAAGCGACCCAGGCAGTACGCGTCGGACGGCGCGCCGAACGGCGTCTTGACCTTTCGCCACGTGACGTCGGTCAGCCCCTCGAGCTCGTAGAGACCGCTGCCGCCGATGACGCCGATCGCGGCCCCGCTCACGGGCGCTTTCATCCGTCGTCCGCCCCGGGCGCCTCGAGCTCGCCGAGCGCGCGATCGCCCTGCACCGCCGTCACCCGCACCGTCGCGAGCGTTCTCACGAGCGATGGCGCGCCGGAGAAGACCACCTCGACGTAGTTGCCGGTGAGGCCGACCAGCCGGCCCGTCGCCCGCTCGAGGCTCTCCAGCACGAGCACCTCTTCGACGCGGCCGACCAGCTCCCGCCGGAACTCGTCGCGCTTCGCGCGGCCGATCTCCCGGAGAACGCGGCTGCGGCGGGTGATCGTGCGCGAGTCCAGCTGCCCCTCGAGTCGCGTGGCCTCGGTGCCCTTGCGCGCCGAGTACGGGAAGACGTGCAGATAGGAAAACGGCAGCTCCCGGACGCACGCGACCGTCTCGGCGAAGTCGTCGTCGCTCTCGCCCGGGAAGCCGGCGATGACGTCGGCGCCGAGGCCGAGCCGCGGACGCGCGTCGGCCAGCCGCTCGACGAGCGCGCGATACATCCGCGCGCTGTAGGGACGCCGCATCGCCCTCAGCACGCGGTCGCTGCCGCTCTGCAGCGGGATGTGGAAGTGCGGCGCCACGACCGGCGAGGTCGTGACGATCTCGTGGAGCTCCGGCGTGAAGTAGGCCGGGAGCAGCGACGAGAGCCTCACCCAGCGAAGGCCCGGAATCTCCGCCAGCGATCTCACGAGAGCCGCCAGAGTAGTGCGAGGCACGAGGTCGGCGCCGTAGTGTCCGAGGTCCACGCCCGTCAGCACCAGCTCGGGGTGTCCGGCCTCGACGAGGAGACGCGCCTGGTCGAGGACGACCTTCGGGTCGAGGCTGCGGCTGGCACCGCGGGCCCTCGGCACGATGCAGAACGCGCACCGGTGCTGGCAGCCGTCCTGGACCTTCAAGAACGCGCGCGACCGCCCGTTGAGACGCGCAGTCGGCGCCACCTCCAGCGTGCGCGCCCGCGCGATGTCGGAGACCTGGACCCGGTCGGCGACCTGGATCCGATCGGCGACGGCCCGCTCGACCAGCTCCGGGAGCCGATGCTTGTCCCCGTTGCCGACCACGAGGTCGACACCCGCCAGGCCGGCGACCTCGCCCGGGCTCGTCTGGGCCCAGCAGCCGGTGACGACGAGGGTCGCCCGCGGGCTCACTCGCGCGGCGCGGCGGATGGTCTGGCGGTCGGAGAGCTCGGCGCGCGCGGTGACCGTGCACGTGTTGACGACGACCACGTCGGCGGGCTCGTCGAAATTCACGGTGCGAAATCCCCGCGCCTCGAGCAAGGTCTGGATCTGCTGCGTGTCGACCTGGTTGAGCCGGCATCCCAGCGTGGCGAACGAGACGGTCCGGGCGGCGCCCAAGTCAGCCGGCTCTCACGGTCGCGACCGCGGACGGCTCCCGGAGCTGACCGCAGGCCGCGCCGATATCTTCGCCCTTGCTCCACCGGACCGTCGTCGTGATCCCGGCGCCGAGCAGGACCGACTGAAACGCGAGGATCCGCGCGAGCGGCGGCCGGCGGAACCGCGCGCCTTCCCAGTCGTTGAACGGAATCAGGTTGACCTTGGCCTTGACCCCGCGGAGCAGGCGCACCAGGCGCTGCGCGTCCTCGACCGTGTCGTTGACGTCCTCGAGCATGACGTACTCGAAGAACACCCGCTGACGTGAGGCCAGCGGATAGCGCTTGACGGCGGCCATCAGCGCCGCGAGATCGAAGGACCGGTTCACCGGCATGAGCCGCGTGCGGACCTCGTCGGTGGTGGCGTGGAGCGAGATCGCCAGGTTGACCTTGAGGTCTTCGCGGCCGAGCTTGTCGATGCCCGGGACGAGCCCGACCGTCGAGACAGTGATCCGGCGGGGCGAGTACCCGACGCCGAGCTTCGGGTCGGTCAGGATCCGTACCGCCTTCACCAGCGCCGCGTAGTTCGCGAGCGGCTCGCCCATCCCCATGAACACGATGTGCGTGGCGCGACGGCCCTCCTCGAGCAACCGATTGGCCGCGAGGATCTGGCCGACGATCTCGCCCGCGGTCAGATTCCGCTCGAGTCCCATCACGCCCGTCAGGCAGAAGCCGCACGCGAAGCCGCAGCCGACCTGCGTGGACACGCAGAGCGTGATCCGCTCGTCGTCCGGCATCAGCACCGAGCTGATCCGGCTCCCGCCGTTCAGCACGAACACGAGCTTGCGGCTGCCGTCCGCTGAGGGCATCTCGCGCTCGGGCTCGGGCACCTCGACCACGGCGCTCTCGGCGAGCGCCTGGCGAAAGTCTCGGGGCAGGTCGGTCATGGCCTCGAGGTCGAAGACGGACTTGCGGTACATCCACGTCGCGAGCTGGCGGCCGCGATAGCGCGACGCGCCGAGCTCGACCGCGAGATCCTCGAGCTCCGAAGGCAATAGCCCGACGAGGTTGGCGCGCGACATGAAGTGGAGGATATCACGGCCATCGCGACGGAGCGTTTGCGTCCAGCGTGTTCAAACGTTTTCCACCAGCGCTGCGACGGAGTCGTGGATAACCGTGTGCGTGACCGGTTGGCGCGAGCGGCTTTTCAGCCAGTTAGACCACTTCGCTCATTCGATGAGCACCTCGGACCCCGAGAGCAGCGCGTCGATCTGCCGGGAAAGGCCGAAGAGACGCAGCCGGTCGCCGGCGCGCAGGACCGTCTCGGCGGTCGGATCCGCCAGCGTCTCGCCGGCCGCGCGCGTCACGGCGACGACGGTGACCCCGAAGCGCTCGCGCAGGCGCGCCTCGCCCAGAGACTGGTCCACGAGGTGGCCGCTCTTCAGGGTGATCTCGCGAAGCTGGGGCAGCCCCGTCTCAGCGTCCTCCGCCTCCGCCCTGGCTCGCTCCACCGCGCCCCGAAAACGATTGAGATAGGCCAGGACGCGGTCTCGCGGCAGCGACAGCCGCTCGAGCGCGTGGCGAATCAGGGTCGAGGCCGCCTCCTCCTCCGGCTGGATCACCTCGGCGGCGCCGGCTTCCATGAGCCGGGAGCGCCACGCCAGATCGTGCACGCGCGCCAGGATCTGGACGCTGGGATTGAACCCGCGGACCCGACGCACGACCTGGCGCGCCCGATCGTTCTCGGGGATCGCGAGGATGACCAGCGCGGCCTGGTCGGCTTGAGCCGCGGCCAGAATGACCCGTTGCGCGGCGTCGCCGAACACGGCGGGCACATTGCGGGCCCGCAAGCTCTTCACGATGTCCGGATCGGTCTCGATGGCGACGTAGGGCACGGCGAACGTCTCCAGCGCCTCGCCGATCGCGCTGCCCACGCGCCCGAAGCCGCACAGGACGACGTGGCCCTCCATCGCTCGCGCCGACGGAAGACCGAGCGCCGGGGCGCGGCGCTCATCCAGTCGCGCCGGGCCAATCCAGCGCGGGACCATCCGGACGAGCACCGCGTTGATCAAAATCGTCACCAGCGACGCGGCCAGGGTGGCGCTGTAGACGTCGTCGCCGACGTGGCCGGCCTGGCGCGCCACCTGGACCAGGATGAACGAGAACTCGCCGATCTGCGCGAGCCCGACGCCGACGAGGAGCGCCGTGGACAGCGGCTGCCGGAAGAGCAGACATACGATCGTCCAGATCGCCCACTGCCCGATGACGACCAGCCCGACCAGGACGCCGAGCAAGGCGAGGTTATCGACGACCACGCGCAGGTCGATCAGGACGCCGATGGTCACGAAGAAGAGCGCGACGAACGCGTCGCGAAGCGACAGGAGTCGGGCGAGCATCTCGTGCGCGTAGTCGGACTGGTTGATCAGGAGCCCGGCGAGGAACGCGCCGAGCGCCAGGGACAGGCCGACCGCCTGCGTGAGCGCGGCCGCCCCGAGTCCGACGGCGAGCGTCACGAGGAGCAGGAGCTCGTCGTTTCGCGTCCTCGCCACGTACGCCAGCACCCTCGGGAGGGTGCGAGAGGCCAGATAGAAGAACGGCGCCAGGATCGCGGCCGCGGTCAGCAGAGCCTTCGCGACGGCCAGCACCCGATCGCCCTGGAGAGCCCCGAGCGCCGGGATCAAGATGATCAGGGCGACCGCCGCCAGATCCTCGACGAGCGTGATCCCGATCATGATCCGCCCGTGCCGGCTGTGGAGCTCACCGCGGTCCAGCAGCAACCGCGCCAGCACCATCGTGCTGGCGGGCGACACGACCATGCCGATGACCGCGCCCGTCACCGGACTCCAGCCAAGCAAGCTCCCGACCGACATCCCGAGCGCCGTCGACATGACGATGCCGAGCGGCCCGCCGACGAGCGCGACCCACTTCACGCCCATCAAGTCCTTCAGCGAGAACTCGATCCCGAGCGAGAACATGAGCAGGACGACGCCGATCTCGGCGAACAGCTCGAACGTGTGGACGTCGGAGACCGAGGGCCCGGGCGTCACCGGGCTGATGAGAAGCCCGCCGAGGACGTAGCCGAGGATCAGGGGCTGTCGCGTCAGCCACGCCAGCGATCCGCCGAGAATCGCCGCCAGGAAAACGTAGGCGAGATCCCTGAAGAGAATGGGATCCGCGTTCATGCCGAGGTCACCGCCAGATAGAGATCGAGGAGATTCGTCCGGGTCGGGCCGGACACGATCAAGTCGGCGCTCGCGCGCAGAAATCCGTAGGCGTCGTTGTCGGCGAGCGCCCGCCGCGCGTCGGCGCCGGCGGCGGCGGCGCGCTCCACGCTCGCGGCGTCGACGATCGCGCCCGTCGCGTCGGTCGGCCCGTCGGTGCCGTCGGTGCCGGCGGCGAGTATGGTGATGCGATCCGTCGGACGGAGCTCGAGCGCCGCGGCAAGCGCGAACTCCTGGCAGCGGCCGCCCTTCCCCTGCCCTCGGACCGTCACGGTGGTCTCGCCCCCCGCGATGAGGCACGCCGGGGGTGTGAGCCGGCGCGCGCGCGCGACGAAATCGCGCGCGACCTCGCGCGCCTCGCCCTGGAGCTCGCGCGTCGTGACGTCGGCCCGAAACCCCAGACGCCTGGCCGTCGCGACCGCCGCATCGGTGACGAGCGTGTTGTTGCCGATGACGACATTGGTGACGCGCTCGAAGAGCGGGTCGCCCGGCTTCGGCGTCTCCTGGATCTCGCCCGCGCGCCCGGCCTCGAGGCGCCGAGCGATCGAGGCCGGCACGCGCGCGGAGAGCCCCCGCCGCGCCAGCACCTCCAGCGCGTCGGCGAACGTGGTCGGATCCGGTGCGGTCGGCCCCGAGGCGATCACGTCGAGAGGATCGCCGATCACGTCGGACAGCGCGAGGGTGAGCACTCTGGCCGGCCAGGCGACGCGCGCGAGCTGGCCTCCCTTGAACAGGGACAGGTGCTTGCGGACGGCGTTGAGCTCGCCGATGGTCGCGCCGGAGGCCAGAAGGAGCCGCGTGAGCTCCTGCTTCTCGGCGACCGTGACGGGCGGCGCCGGTGCCGGCGTCAGCGCCGAGCCGCCGCCGGACACGAGGAAGACGATGAGATCGTCCTGGCCGGCGCCGCGGGCCAGCTCGAGGAGCCGCGCCGAGGCGGCGAGCCCGCGCGAATCGGGAACGGGGTGCCCTGCCTCGGCGATCTCGACGCATCGCAGGCGCGCGCCGTATCCGTCCTTGACGACCACGAACCCGCCGGCGACGCGGTCGCCCAGGACGTCCTCGGCGGCGGCGGTCATCGCGCCGCTGGCCTTGCCGGCGCCCAGGAGGAAGACGCGGGCGTGGCCGCGATCGAGTCGAAGGTGCGCGCGAACGAGCGGGTCGACGTCGCCGGCCGCCAGCGCGGCTTCCCATATCGCGCGGACGGCCTCGCGTGAGGTCACGAGCCGAGCTTGAGGAGGCGCTCTCCCGCGTCCCGAAGCATGTCGTCGGTCTTCGGGAAGCAGAACCGGATCTTCGTGCGGCCGAGCTCGGTGTGGGCGTAGAAGGACGACCCCGGCACCGTCGCGACCCCGACGTTCTTGATGAGCCACATCGCGAACGCGGTGTCGTCGGGGACGTCGTACTTCTTCATGAAGTGCGCGACATCGGTCAGGATGTAGTAGGCGCCGCGCGGCTTCCAGGCCACGAACCCGGCCCTCTCGATGTAGCCCCAGAGCAGATCGCGGCGCGCCTGGTAAGCCTCCCGCAGCTTGACGTAGTAGGCGTCCGGCAGCTGGAGCGCGGTGACGGCGGCCTCCTGCAGGGGATGCGGCGCGCCGACGGTGACGAAGTCGTGGGCGCGCCGGATGCCGATCGCGAGCTCGGGCGGCGCGATCGCGTAGCCGACCCGCCAGCCGGTCACCGAATACGATTTCGAGATGCCGGAGATCGTGATCGTGCGCTCGGCCATGCCCGGCAGGGTGGCGATCGGCGTGTGGCCGAGACCGTCGTAGACGATGTGCTCGTAGATCTCGTCGGTGATGGCGAGCAGGTCGTGCTCGAGGCACAGGTCGGCGATGATCTGGAGCTCCTGCCGCGAGAAGACCTTGCCGATCGGATTGTTCGGGCTGTTGAAGATGATGGCGCGCGTGCGCGGCGTCACCGCGCGGCGCAGCCGATCGGGATCGAACGTGAAGTCGGGCGGCTCGAGCGGCACGAACGTGGGCTGGGCCCCGGAGATGATGCAGCCCGGCCCGTAGTTCTCGTAGAACGGCTCGAAGATGATGACCTCGTCGCCCGGATTCAGCACGGCCAGCAAGGTGGACAGCATGGTCTCGGTCGAGCCGCAGCAGATCGTCACGTGGCGGTCGGGCTCGACCTCCATCCGGTAGAACCTGTGGTACTTCTCGGCGATCGCCTTTCGCAGGCTGGGCGTGCCCCAGGTGATCGCGTACTGATGGAAGTCGCCGTCGATTGCGCGGTGGGCCGCCTCGATGAGCTCGGGCGGCGGCGGAAAGTTGGGCATGCCCTGGGCCAGGTTCACGCCGCCGAGCTGGTCGACGACGCGGGTCATCTCACGGATGACCGACTCGGTGAACCCCTGGACGCGCCGGGAGATCTGCAACTAGTTAGTTAGTGTCATCACGGGACGATCACGTCACGCTCGATCGGATCGACCTGAACGCCCTTGTCCTTGAGCCACTTCACCCCGCGCTCGAGCGCCCGCTCGTCGGCCTCGAGCTCGAGCGCGATCCAGCCGTGATCGGCCTTCACTTCCGCACGCCGGATGTTGATCACGATGTCGAAGTCCTTCACGAGCCGATACACGATCGGCTCCTGGATGAGCGCCGGCGGGAAGGTCAGGCGGACACGCAGGCGGGCCATCGTGAGCACCCAGCGAGCTAGCCTCCCGCGATCGCGGGAACGATCGACACCTCGTCGCCGTCCTTCAGCGCCGTCTTCTTGGCCTGCAGGAAGCGGATGTCCTCCTGGTTGACGTAGATGTTGATGAAGCGGCGCAGCTCGCCGGCCTCGTCGAGCAGACGGTCCTTCAGGCCCGGGTACTGTCGCTCGAGGTCGCCGATGAGGCTGTCGACCGTTTCGCCCTTGGCCTGGATCTCGGCGCTGCCCTTCGTGAGGGGGCGCAGCGGGGTGGGAATCCGTACGAGCACCGGCATCGTTTCCTCCTACGACGTTTGGGACTTGAGATCGGCCAGCGCGCGGTCGAAGGCCGAGAGCGACGGCTTGATCTTCACGTGGGCGTCCAGCCGATCCTGCAGCGAGTCCGGCGTCTTCAGGCCGTTGCCCGTGATGCAGAGCACGATCGACTCGTCGCGCGGGATGACGCCGCGCTCGATCAGCTTCTTGGCCGCGGCGACGGTCACCCCGCCGGCGGTCTCGGTGAAGATGCCTTCCGTGCGCGCCAGGAGCAGCATCCCCTCGACGATCTCCTCGTCGGTGGCGTGCTCGCCGAAGCCGCCCGATTCCTTCGCCGTCTTGTAGGCGTAGTAGCCGTCGGCCGGGTTACCGATCGCCAGCGACTTGGCGATCGTGCTGGGGCGCACCGGCACCAGCACGTCGGTGTCGTTCTTGATCATCGTGACGATCGGCCCGCAGCCGAGCGCCTGCGCGGCGTGCATCTTCGTGCTCACGCCGTCGATGAGACCGAGCGTCTTCAGCTCCTTGATCGCCTTCCAGATCTTCGTGATCAGCGAGCCGCCGGCGCACGGCACGACGATATGTCCGGGCGTCTTCCAGCCGAGCTGCTCGATGATCTCGAACCCGTGACTCTTCGACCCTTCGGAGTAGTAGGGTCGAAAATTCACGTTCACGAAAGCCCATCTGTATTTGTCCGCGATCTCCGAGCAGAGCCGGTTCACCTCGTCGTAGGTGCCGTGGACCGCCACCAGGGTCGGGTTGTAGACGAGCGTCGCGAGCACCTTACCCTGCTCGAGGTCGGCCGGGATGAAGATGTACGACTTCAGCCGGCCCTCGGCGGCGTGCGCCGCGACCGAGTTGGCCAGATTTCCGGTCGAGGCGCAGGCGACGGTGTCGAAGCCGAACTCACGCGCCTTGGTGACCGCCACCGCCACCACGCGATCCTTGAACGACCACGTCGGGTGGCAGACCGAGTCGTTCTTCACCCAGATCTCGCGGCAGCCGAGCTCGTCGGCGAGGTTCTGCGCGCGGATCAGCGGCGTGAAGCCCACGTGGTGGCCGACGGCGACGTCGCCCTCGATCGGCAAGAGGTCCTTGTACCGCCACATGCTCGGCGGCCCGGCCGCGATCGACTCGCGCGTGACGACGCCCTTCAGCACGTCGTACCGATAGTCGACCTCGAGGGGGCCGAAACAGAACTCGCACACGTGGATGGGCGCGGCCGCGTAGTGGCGGCCGCACTCGCGACATCGCAGACCGTTCAGCTTTTCCATTGTCCGTCTCCATCGGTAGGGGAATTGAGCCCCGAGTTTTTGCTGCACCGACAGCAAGACATTTGCATCACTTAACACTCAACTTCGCGCCATGTCAATTGCAGTATGATCCGGACCGGTGGCTCGCGACTCGCTCGTTCCCCTCGCGCTGCTGGCGATCTACGGCCTCGCGTTCTCCCTCGCGGCATTCGGCGCCGGGCCGCCGGCCTTCGACGACCATCCGGGCCAGCTCTATCGTCTCTGGCACGTGATCGCGCGCGGCCCGGCGCCGTGGGCGTGGAATCCGGACTGGTGGGCGGGATATCCGGAGCTGCAGTTCTACCCCCCGGGCTGCGCGTACCTGGGCGCGCTCCTGCAGCGCGCCTCCGTCAACGCGCTCTCGGTCGCGACCGCGTACCAGGCGATCGTCTGGATCGTGTACCTGGCGCCGGGGCTGACGACCTTCCTGGCGCTCGCCCGCGTGCTGCGGAGCGGCTGGCTCGCGCTGCCGGGCGCGTTCGTAGCGCTGACCCTCTCGGCCGGCGTCGCGAGCGGCGTCGAGGGCGGCGTGCGCGTCGGGATGCTCGGCGCGCGGCTCGCGTGGGCGCTCGTGCCGCTGCTGCTCCTCGTGCTCGTGCCGTGGATCGAGCGGGGCGATCGGCCCTCGCGGGCCGCCGCGCTCGTCGTCGCGACGACCGTCCTGACTCACCCAGCGGCGCTGCCGGCCGCGGTGACCTTGATCGTGTTGGGGGCGCTCGTGCGGCCGCCGCGGCTCGCGCGGCTCGCCGGAGCGCTGCCGATCCTGGCGCTCGCCGCGGCGCTGACGGCCTTCTGGACCCTGCCGCTGCTGCTCCGGCTCGAGAACGCCCGCGCGCTCGCCTGGGGCGAGCCGCCGGCGCTCGGCATCGTCGGCTGGACGCTCACGGTCCTGGCCGCGCTGGGTCTCGCGCGGGCCCGAGGCGCCGGGGCGGCCGGAGTCGTCGTCGCGGTCTTCCCGTGGACGATGGCGCTCGTCGTCCTCGTCGACCGGTTCGCGCTCGAGCCGCTCGGGCTGCGCTGGCTGCCGGCCAACCGCGTCGTGGACGGTGCCTGGATCGCGCTCGTCCTCGCGGCGGCTCTCGGCTGGTCCGGATCGCGCGGCGCCCCGGCGCCGAGCGCTTCCGCGGGCGCGGCGCCGCCCGGCTCGCGCTGGTCTCGCCACGAGCTCGTGACGGGCCTTGCCGGTGTGCTGCTGGCCGTCGTCGCCGCCTGGCCGAGCGAGCGCACGCTCACGCTCTGGCCCCGTGCGGCCGACTGGCCGGCGCTCGGGTCGATCGAGCGCGGCCTCCGGCTCACGGACCTCTGGAGCGCGCTGCGCGAGGCGCCGGCGGGCCGCGTCCTGTTCGTGAGATCGGCGGTGCCGCTCGTCTACGGACCCCAGGGGCGCCGGGAATGGTATCGCCCTCACACGCACGTCACCGCGCTGGCTCCCGTGTTCTCGGGCCGGGCGATCGTCAACGGTACGTTCACGCATCCCTCGCCGATCGCAGCGCTGACGTACCGGGGCGACGCGGGGCCCGGGCCGATCACGCGCCTGGTGGAGCAGCTCGACGGCGTCTCGCTGTTCGGCCGACCTCTGGACGCGCTCGAGCCCGAGACCTTCGCGCGCTACGCGGACAAGCTCGGCATCGGCGTCGTCGTGGCGACCGACGAAGACGCGGCCCGCCTGAGCTTCGTCGAGGAAAGTCGCGCCTTCGCCAGAGGGGCGTCCCCGGCGCCGTTCTTGATCTATCTGCGCCGAGACCCGGTGGCGCTGCCGCGCGCCGCCGGTCCCGGCCGCTGGACGATCACCCTGGCGGGCGAGCGCGACGGCTGGGTGTCGGCGCGGACCGCATACTACCCCCTCTGGCGAGCGCGGGCCGACGGCGCGCCGATCGAGACCCGGCGCGGACGCGACGGCGATCTGGAGGTGAAGCTCGGCCCGGGCGGCGGCACTCGCGCGGTCGAGCTAGCGTACCGCGCGGGCGCTCCAGAGATCTGCGGGCTCGTGGTGACCGCGGGCGGCGTCGTCGGGCTCGTCGCCTTCCGGCGACGCGGCAAGGTCGCGTAAGCGCGAGGCGGAGTGGACGGCCAATCGGGGCTGCTGTTGTTCGCCGCCGGCCTCGCGGGCGGCATCGTCACCGCGATGGTCGGAGGCGCCTCGCTGATCACCTTCCCCGCCCTGCTCGCGGCCGGTCTGCCTGCGGTCGTCGCCAACGCCACGAGCACGGCGGCGCTGACTCCCGGCAACGTCGTCGCGGGCCTCGCCGACCTGGGGCGGATGCCACGCTGGGACCGATCCTTCACCGGCCTGGTGCTGATCGCCGTCGTCGGCAGCGTGGCGGGGGCGGCGCTCTTGCTGGCGACGCCGGAGAAGGCGTTCACGGCAGTCGTGCCGCTGCTCGTCGGGTTCGCGACGATTCTGTTCGCGCTGTCCGGGCGGATCAGGCGCTGGATCGTGTCGCGCGGCGCCGGCGGCGCGCCCTCGCCGGGCTGGAGCAACCTCTTGTTCGCTCCGGTGGCCGTCTACGGCGGCTACTTTGGCGCGGGAATGAGCGTGATGATCCTGGCGATCATGTCTGTCAGCCGCGCCGACGAGTTTCGCACGGCCAACGTGATCAAGAATCTTCTGTCGGGGCTGACGAGCTTCGTGGCCGTCGTGGTCTTCGTCTTCCAGGGGATGGTCGCCTGGCCGCCGGCGCTCGCCGTGATGGCCGGCGCCACCATCGGAGGCTTCCTCGGCGGCCGCCTGGCCCGCGTCCTTCCGCCCGAGCTGATGCGTTGGATCGTCATCGCCGTCGGCACGGTCCTGACGGCGATCTATGCCCGCCGCTACTGGTTCGCCTGACGGCGGCTATCCGGCGAGCGCCGCCGCGCCGGCGTCTGCGCACTCCTGGTCCTGCTCGCCGGTGCGGGGCCCCAGTCCCGCGACGTGCTTCGGCTCGCACTACCTCAGACCATCGGGTCGTAGTTGAAGTACTGGCCGGAGGTGACGTGCGGCACCAGGTGGTGCTGGAGCGTGCCCGGGAATATCTCGGCGAAGCTCTCGGGCGTCCAGCCCTCGGAGTTGTGCACGCGCATGATCGGACGCTCGTGGCTGAACAGCATGATCTCCTTGCCGCGCACCCCGAAGACCTGCCCGGTGACGTCGCGGGCCGCGTCGCTCGCCAGGAAGACCGCGACCGGCGCGATGTGGGCGGGAGCGAGCTTCTTGATCTTCTCCACGCGCGCCTTCTGCGTCTCGGTCTCGGTCGGGATCGTGCCGATCATTCGGGTCCATGCGAACGGCGAGATGCAGTTCGCCGTCACGTTGTAGCGGGCCATGTCGAGCGCCGTCGCCTTGGTGAGACCGAAGATGCCGAGCTTCGCGGCGGCGTAGTTGGCCTGGCCGACGTTGCCGATGAGCCCCGAGGTCGACGTCATGTTGATGAATCGGCCCCATTTCTGCTCGCGCATGAGCGGCGCCGCCGCGCGGGTCACCGCGAAGGTGCCCTTGAGGTGGGTGTCGATGACGGCGTCCCACTCCTCCTCGGTCATGTTGAAGATCATCCGGTCGCGGAGGATCCCGGCGTTGTTGACGACGATGTCGATGCGCCCGAAGGTGTCGACCGCCGTCCGCACGATCGCCTGACCGCCGGCCATCGTGGCCACCGACTCGTAGTTGGCCGTCGCCTTGCCGCCGGCCTTCACGATCTCGTTGACCACCTCGTCGGCGGGCGCGCTCTCGGCGCCGGTCCCGGCCGCCGACCCGCCGTAGTCGTTGACCACCACCTGCGCGCCGTGCCGCGCCATCAGGAGCGCGATCTCCCGGCCGATGCCGCGCCCCGCCCCCGTGACCACCGCCACCTTACCCTTGAGCATCATGAGCGTTCCCCCCGCTCCTGGAGTCAGAAGCCCGACGACGATAGCACAGTCGTCGGCGCGCGGAGTCCTGGGTCGATGGGCGGGTCAGCGTCGGCGCGAGTCGAGGGCGGCGACGAACGCGCCCGAGAAGACGAACACGATCGCCGAGTAGTACACGAACATCGCGAAGGCGATGAGGACGGACAGGGGGCCGTAGATCTCGTTGTAGAGGCTGATCCGCTGGATGTACAGGCGGAAGAGTTGCTTGGCGATCTCCCAGAGCACGCTGGCGAGGACGGCGCCCGCCAGCGCCGGGACCATCCGCACCTGCCGGCGCGGGACGTACCGGTAGGCGCAGTAGAACATCACGGTCGACAGCATGAGGCCCAACGGCAGGGCCGCGAGCTCGAACCAGCGCGGCGCCAGCGGCAGCGAGTGGACCGCGAGCACGCGGAAGGCGTGGTAGAGCCAGGTCATGGTGCTGACCGTGAAGAGCAAGAGGCTCAGCAGGAGTGCCATCCAGCTGTCGCGGACGAGATTGCGCAGGAAGCCCCCGTCCCCCTTCACGCCGAGCAGACGGTGCAGGATCAGGCGCGACGCGCTGAGGAGCGGCGTCGAGAAGATGACCAGCGTGCCGGTGCCCAAGAGACCCGACGCGGTCCGCGTCTCGACGATCCGGAGCAGGACCCGGGTGATCTGCGCCTGGTAGACCGGGAACTGCTGCACGAGCTGGCGGACCACGTGGCGCGCGGCTTCCTCGCCCGACAGCACGAAGCCGACCAGCGAGACGCCGAGGAGCAGCACCGGGATCAGGCACACCAGGAAGAAGAACGCGAGGCCGGCGCTCATGAAGAAGCCGTCGGCGGCGATGAAGCGTGAGACAGCCCCTCGCGGGGAGGCGGTCACAACTGACGGTAGAAGTGGGCGCGATCGCCCCCCTTCACCTGGAACCGCCGCATCTTGTTGTCCCGCATCACCTCGAGGGTCAGCGCCTCGCCCGGCTCGTGACGCCAGAGGCTCAGGTAGAATTCGCGGCGGCTCGCGACCTCTTCGGCGTTGAGCGACACGATCACGTCGCCGTCCTGAAGCCCGCCGCGATCGCCCGGGCCGTCGGGCACCACGCCGGCGACGATCACGCCCTCCTCGACCACGTTCGCGAAGATGCCGATCCAGGCGCGACGAGGCCGGCTGACGACCCGCCCGTAGCGGACCATCTCGTCCCGATGGCTCCGGTAGCAATCGATCGGAATCGCGAGGGAGCTGCGAGCGATCTCGTTGAGGTTCAGGGACACGGTCCCGGCCAGGCGGCCCGTCGTGGTGAAGAGCCCGCCGCCGCCGTAGCCCGGGTTCGGCGCGTTGGAGATGATGCCGCGGTCGATCAGATATTCCCAGTGCGCCTCGAACTCGCCGATGTAGGTGACGAACCCGCCGGTGGCGCGCCGCTCCTGCGGGTGCATCGCGCCCAGCAGGACCACCTCGTCGGAGCGCTCGACGACGTCGCCCACCCCGATCTCGGCCGCGATCAACCCCTGCCGGTTCACCTTGATCAGCGCCAGGCCGATCTCGAAATCCTGCGCGACGATCTCGGCTTTCGCGCGGCGCCCCTTCTGGAAGGCGACGGAGAGCGTCTGGGCGCCCATCACGACGTAGTTGACGGTCAGGATGAGGCCGGCCGGATCCACCACGACGCCGCTGCCGAGCCGCTCGTTGCCGAGGATCCGCGTCGACGGATGGTCGCGCGCGACGGTCGTGTGGATGTACACGACGCTCTGCAGGAGATGGCGGACGAGCTCGACGGACGTGTCCATGGCGGGCGCTACTTGCCTTTCAGATGATAGCCAAAGAATTCCGCGACCCGGCGGCGCGAGTCGGCGAACGCTCCCGCGTCGAAGGCGACGGTGGCGCCGCAGCACTCGTCGGGCTTGTTGTGGTTGGCGACTTCCGCCAGGTACGTGCGCTCCTGGCCGACCACGTCGAAGTAGTGATAGGCGCGAGGATAGAGAACGATTCTGGCGTCCGCGCCGCGCCCTCGCATCGCCTCGACCATCTCGACGCACGCTTTGGGATCGGTCCAGTCGTCGGCGTCACCGATCATGACCAGGAGCGGACGCGTCACCAGCTCGTGGACCAGGGAGTAGCAGCCGCCGGGATAGAAGCCGATCGACGCGCGGAAGCCCGGCTCGGGCAGCACGACGCCGCGCCGCCGAGCGCGCTCGAGGCTCGGCCCGTTGATGGTGGCGAGTGCGAACACGCCGCCGTTCGACCAGCCGACGATGCCCACGCGCGCGGGGTCGACGTAGGGCCTGGCCTGCAGGTAGCGCAGCGCGCCCATCGCGTCGTCGAACCGCTCCGTGTTGGGAATGTCGGGCAGGTCCGGGGAGCACGACTTGCCCACCCGTCGCGGCGTCCAGCTGTCGACGAGCAGCGCGACGTAGCCCTCGTCGCGGAACCAGCGCGACCAATCGTGATTCGACTCGGAGATGCCGGCGCAGCCGTGCATGAGCACGACGGCCGGGAACGGGCCCGCGCCCTCGGGACGCAGCTCCCACGCCGCCACCGCGAGCGGTTTGCCCGGCGTGGCGTTGGGAAACGACAGATTCGTCGAGGCGCAGCCGGTGACGACGATCGAGGCAAGAAGCACCGACAGCGCGCGTCGGAGCATGGTTCGAGCATACACCGCGCCCCAACGTGCCGCGAAGCTTGAAGCGCTCAGAAGAGCGGACGCTTACAAGGCGGGTCTGGGGCGTCCGCTGGGACCGTGCGCCACGCCGCGATCACGACGCAACGGGGAAACGAATGCGAAGGGTCGCGCCGCAGCCCGCCGCGCTCTCGACGGACATTTGGCCGCCGTGGTTCTCGACGACGGCTCGGGAAATGGCCAGCCCCAGACCAAAGCCCCCGCTGTCGTTGGCCCTCGCGACGCGACCACGATAGAAGCGCTCGAAGACCCGTGGGATCTCGTCGGCCGGGATACCGGGGCCGGCGTCGGAGACGGCGACAACGACCGCCGCGCCTTCGGCCGCGGTATCGATGACGACCTGACCCCCGGGCGGTGAGAACTTCACGGCGTTGTCGAGCACGTTGGTGAACACCAAGTCGGCGAGCCCCTCCGCGCACCGGACGGACAGCGCCAGCGCTTGCGAGGGGTGCACGGCGATCGTGACGCGCCGGCGTTCGGCCTCCGACGCGAGCCGCCGAACCACCCCCTCGAGGAGAGGCCCGAGCGGCACGGTGCCGGCGGCCGCGGCCCGGCCCTGCTCGGCATCGAGCCTCGCCAAGGTCAAAAGCGCTCTCGTCAGGATCGAAAGGCGTTCGACCTTGTCGAGGCACGATCGCAGGGTGTCCTCGTACTCCGCTGTGTCGCGATGCCGTCGCAGCGTCACCTCGAGCTCCGTCCGCAGGCGCGAGAGAGGCGACTGGAGCTCGTGGGCCGCATCGGCTGTGAAGCGCCGCTGGATCTCGAAGCTTTCCTGGATGCGGCTGAGCATCTCGTTGAGAGTGTCGACCAGACGCCCGATCTCGTCCTGCTGGGCCGAGCGCGGAAGCCGTTCACTCAGGCTTCCCTCGCCGATCTGGCGCGCCCGGCTGACGATGCGATCGATCGGACGAAGCGCGCGCCGGGTCAGGAGCACCCCGATCAGTCCGACCCCGACCAGGATGCTCACGGCCATGCCGGTGAACAGCAGCCTCGCGGAGCGGAGAACGGCGTAGGCATCGTCGAGCGACATCGCAACCTGGATGGCATAGCGGGTACCGGCCACCTCGACCGGTAACGACACCATCCGGATCGGCTCTTCACCGAAGTTGTCGACCGTCTCGAACACCGTCTGGCCGCCTTGGAGTCGAGCCAGCAGATCAGGCTTCGTGGGCAGTCGCGCATTCCCCAGAGTCACGCTGCGCGCGACCGCTTGACCGTCCATGCGCACGACCTGGACGAACTTGTCGAGCCGGGCAAACGAGGGGGGCGCCGTCCCCGGGGCCATCTCGTGGACATGCGTGGGTGGGTGGGGGTTCTCGACCATCGCCGCCGCCTCGGCCTCGGCGAGAGAGAGAATCGCCTTGTCGATGATCTGACTCAGCACGGCGCGAGACAACGCCCAGTTGGCCGTCAATGCCGTGCCCACCAGGATGAGCGCTACGGCAACAAGGTGGACGAGCGTCAGCCGCGCCTTGAAGCTCAGCGTCATCAGCGTGGTGGTGGTCCCAGACGATAGCCGAGACCCCGCACGGTGTGGATGAGCGGAGTCACGGGGCCTTGATCGACCTTCCTCCGGAGGTGGCTGACGTGGACGTCGACCAAGTTCGTCAGAGAGTCGTGTTCGTCCTCCCACACGTGCTCCCCGAGATAGGTGCGGCTCACGACTTCACCGGCGTGGCGCATCAAGGTCTCGAGAATCCCATACTCCTTGGGCGTCAGGCTGATAGGTAGGCCTCGCCGCGTGACCTGATGGCTACGGGGATCGAGCGTGAGGTCCTCCACGGTGAGAAGGACAGGGCGCGTCAGCTCCGACCGGCGCAGAAGAGCGTGGAGGCGGGCGAGTAGCTCGGCAAAGGCGAAGGGCTTTGTCAGGTAGTCGTCAGCCCCCGCGTTCAGACCGAGAACGCGGTCCTCGATCGCATCCCGCGCAGTCAATATCAGGATGGGCGCGTGGAGACCGCTCTCACGCAGGCTCTGGCAAACCGCGATGCCGTCGCGGTCGGGGAGCATCCAGTCGAGCACGATGGCGTCGTAGGCGTTCACGCTCGCCATCTCGTCGCCGCTCTCGCCGGAGAGGGCGATGTCGACGATCCACCCTTCCTCGCGCAGGCCCCTGGCAAGGAGCCGAGCCGCTTCCTGGTCATCCTCGATGAGAAGGATGCGCATCCGGAGGAAGGTAGGCGCGGCCTCGGTTCTCCGTCAAGAAGCAACGCGAATGAAGATTCGGGCGATCTTCAGGGAATCTTCATGTTGAGTCCAGTACCTTGGCCGCGATGTCCGCCTTGCCGCTGTCGTCCGTGTTAAAGGACTCACTTCCAGTCGACGCGTTCCGCTGGGCGTAGCCCCGCCGGGAACCATGCGCCGGCGGAGGAGGACTTGGTGATGCTGTCACGTCCCAGGCCGCAGCCAGTGTCCCGCCGCAACTTGCTCAAGCTGGGAGGTGTTGCGGCGGGCGTGGGAGCCTTCGGGCTCCGGGCGGGCGCAAGTTTCGCGGACGGAGACCCGCCTCCGGTGAAAGCCAAGCAACCAGATCGCGGCGGCACCTTCCGCATACGCATCGCGCAGTCGCCCGCTCACTTCGATCCCCACCAGACGGCCGCCTCCTCGACGATGGTGCCGCTATCGTTCGCGTATAGCCGACTGGTGATGATCAAGCCCGGCTCGAACATCGTACCGGGCACGCAGCCCCTGGACAGCGACCTCGCGCAATCCTGGGACCGTGTGGGAGATACGGTCTACGTCTTCAGACTGCGACAGGGCGTCCGGTGGCAGCCGAAGCCGCCAGTCAACGGGCGCGAGTTGACCGCGGACGACGTGAAATACACGTTCGACCGTTTCCTGGCGAAGGGCAACCCGAACCGGGCCGTCCTGGAGATGGTGGACAAGGTGGAGGCCCCGGACAAGTACACGGTGAAGTTCACGCTCAAGGAACCCAATGCCTGGTTCGTCGACCGGCTGGCCTCCACGTCGACCTGGATCATCGCCAGGGAATGCGTCGAAAAGTACGGTGACCTCAAGAAGTGGGAATCGGTCGTCGGCACCGGCCCATGGATGTTGGAGCGTTACGAGCCGGGCTCCAGGCTCAGGTTCGTCCGCAACCCGAACTGCTTCTATTCCGGCTTGCCGTACGTGGACTCGGTGGAGCTCACGATCAACCCCGACGCGAACGCGGCGTTCGCCGCGTTCTTGGCAGGAAAGTTGGACTTCGCCCCGGAGTACGGCATGACGCTGCGCCGGGGCGACGTGGCCGCCGCCAAGAAGCGTCTCGGACATTGGTGGCTGCCGCTGCAAACTCGCGAGTTCCTCGTGCCCTCCGGCCGGATCACCGCCATGAAGCTCGACCAGGATCCGTTCAAGGACGTGCGGGTTCGCCGGGCTATCGCCATGGCTGACAACTGGCGCGAGATCCTCGAGCGCAATCCGTTGGCGCAGGGGAAGGGCGCGCCGAGTCCGGTCATCCCCGCCGCGCTCAAGGAATGGTCAGTCTCGATCAAGGAGCTGCCTCCCGACGGCCAGAAGCTCTATGAGTCCTCTGATCCGGCGGGTGCCAGGCAGCTGCTCACCGCGGCCGGCTATGCCGCCGGCATCAAGATCCCTGTCGAGACGACGGCCGGGTACGGGCCCGAATGGATGGACGCTGTCCAGGTCACCCTCAAGAACTGGAAGGCCGCCGGCATCGAGGCGGAGCTCAAGCTCCAGGACTACGAAGCCTTCGTCTCCAGCTCCGTCTACGGCAAGTTCGACAAAATGATGCTGGCCGTGCACGGCGGCGCAACCGATCCCGACTCCTATCTCGAGGCGCTGCTGCCTGGCGACCCCCTCAACGTATCCGGCGTCAACGACCCCAAGCTCACCGAGATGATCAAGCACCAGCGGCGCACGTTCAAGGACAGTGCGCGCCGGGACATCGTCTACGACATCCAGCGCTATTGCTCCCAGCAGGTCTATTACCCCTGTGGCCCTTCGCCGAGCGTGGTGGCTGCGTGGATGCCGAACGTCATCGACTTCGGCCCGAACATCGGGCCCGACTACGGAGGGCGGCTCATGTCCGCCTGGCTCGACAAATCAACTCAATAACCCGCCCGCTCGTCCTCGCCCTCCTGGTGGTCCTCCTCGCCGGGTCCGTCGCCTCGGCCCACGACGAGAGGTTCTCCACCTCCAACGTGGGGATCAAGCCGAACGAGGTTCTCTGGACGGTGGACGTTGGAGTGGCGGGCCTCGAGAAGGTCATCAGGCTTCCGGCGGGTGAGCTCGAGCTCACCGAGGCCCAGCTGCAGGCGGCGAAATCGGACATCGTCGCCTACCTGCTCGAGTGTCTCAAGGTCGAGATCAACGGCAACTCGGTAGAGGCCGAAGCCGGAGCGCTGGAGCCGGTCTATGCCACCGGCACGACCGGCCAGAAGTACATCTCGTACGCGCGACAGCACCTCCGGTTCCCCTCGACCGCCGAGGTGAAGCGCGTTCAATTCTCCTCCGCGCTCTTCTTCACCGTCATCAGGAACCACCAGGCGGCGGTCATCGTCTCGTGGGGGGGCGTGCAGAAGGTCTACAACAAGTACGGTCCGTACCAGCTCGACCTGACCGCCTCGCGACTCAACCCGACGATCCTGAGTACCGCCGTGGAGTTCATCCTGTGGGGGATGCATCACATCTTCGTGGGATACGACCACATCGCGTTCCTCATGGCGTTGCTCCTCGCGGCGCAGCGGCTACGCGACATGGTGCGAGTGGTGACGTCGTTCACGGTCGCCCATAGCATCACGCTGCTGCTCGCGGCGCTCGATCTGATCCGGCTGCCGGGAGCGGCGACCGAATCGTTGATCGCGGCGTCGATCGTCTACGTGGCCGCGGAGAACTTCTTCATCACGCAGGGAAGTCACCGGTGGATGCTCACGTTCGCGTTCGGTCTGGTCCACGGGCTGGGCTTCTCGAGCGTGCTGCGAGAGCGGCTGCAAGATCTTCAGTCCATCGCAGTGCCCGTCGTGTCGTTCAATCTCGGCGTCGAGCTCGGCCAGATCTCGATTCTGCTCGTCGTGCTCCCCGTGCTCACGCTGATCCGCCGGACGCCTGACGAGAAGGCACGGGAACGGCGTCAGTGGTGGTTGATCCGGGTTGGCTCGACGCCGATCTTCCTCCTGGGTTCCTTCTGGCTCGTCGACCGCGTCTTCCAGCTCGGCCTCATGCCCTTCTGAGGGCACGCGGCGGCCATCACTTCGCCGGAGCGAGCTCGGCGCGCTTGGCCCTGATGATTCGCGCGCGCGCCTCCATGCCTTGTGCAACGACGGCTCTGTTCGTCTTGCGCAGAAAGCCCGCAAAGTTCTCGAGGACGGGGGCCACGTCGGGGTGCTCCGGTCCCAGCGCCTTCTCTAGGATCGCGAGCGCGCGCCGATACCGCGGCTCCGCTTGCAAGTATTTCCCCTGGGCCTCGTAGAGCCCGGCCAAGCTGTCCAGCACCGTCGCCACGTCGGGATGCTCGGGCCCCAGCGCCTTCTCTAGGATGGCGAGGGCGCGCCGATATCGCGGCTCGGCCTGCGCGTACTGGCCCCGGGCCTGGTAGAGCTCTGCCAGGCCGGTGAGGCTGCCAGCGACGGCCGGATGCTCTAGGCCCAGCGCCTTTTCCCTGATCGCGAGCGCACGCTGATATCTCGGCTCCGCCTGCGCATATTTGGCCTGAGCACGCTCGAGCTCAGCCAGGTTGTTGAGACTCGTCGCCACGTCTGGGTGCTCTGGCCCTAACGCCTTCTCCTGGATCTCGAGCGCGCGCCGCTGCAGCGCCTCGCTCTCTGCCGACTTGCTCTGGGCGGCGTAGAGCAGCGCCAGGTTGTTGAGGTTCGCGGCGATGCTCGGATGCTCGGGCCCCAGCGTCTTCTCCCCGATCGCGAGCGCCCGCCGATACAGCGGCTCCGCGTCCGCATACCTGCCCTGGGCGTGGTAGAGCCCGGCGAGATTGTTCAGGCTCGCTGCCACTTCCGGCTCCTCCGGCCCTCGCCACTTCTCTTCGATCGCAAGGGCTCGCCGATACAGCGGCGCCGCCTGTGCGTACTTGCCCTGAGCGCGGTAGAGCCCCGCCAGGTTGTCGAGGCTCGGCGCCACGACCAGGGCCTCCGGCCCTCGTGACTCCTCTTCGATCGCAACGGCTCGCCGATACAGCGGCTCCGCCTCCGCGTACTTACCTTGCGCACGGTAGAGCCCCGCCAGGTTGTTGAGGCTCAGGGCCAGCGCTGGATTCCCTCGCCCCAGCGTCTTCTCTCGGATCGCGAGTGCCCGCCGGTAGAGCCGCTCCGCGTCACGGTACTGACCCTGAGCGCGGTAGAGCCCGGCGAGGGCGTCGAGACTCGCGGCCACGTCCGGGTGCTCCGGCCCGAGAGCCTTCTCCTGGATCGCGAGCGCACGCTGGACGAGCGCAATCGCCTTCGGGATCTGCCCGGCGCTGTAGAACGCAGCAGCCTCCTGATTCAAACGCCGCGCCTCGGCGAGCTCATCGTCGTTTCGAGATGCCTGGGCCGAGGCGATCGAGGATGGCGCGAGAGCGAGGCCGGCGGACAGCAGCACCCACGCGAGGTACACGGCGTGTCCGAGGTCCGGCGGACCGGACCTATTCGTGGGTGTGCATCGGCAACCCATCGTGGACGTGCGCTCCGATGCGATGGTGCCGCTCCCCACCCTGCCCATCGGGATCGACGTGCACGGACATGCTGCCCAGGTGCGGCAGGTGGTGCAGAAGTTGGTGGCGTACGGCCTTCGCGACTTCGTGACCCTCGCGGACCGAGAGCGTCCCCGGAACGGTGATGCTCAGGTCTGCGTGCAGCCGGTGACCGATCCACCGAGCTCGCACGTCCGTGACTTCCGCGACGCCCGGCACGTGACCGGCGGCCTGCACGATATCGTGAAGCGCCTGGGTTTCGACGCCGTCGAGCGCCCGCAGGACGATGGACCCGGTCGATTGCCACACGAGCACGAAGATCGCGATCGAGATGAGCAGGCCCACGACGGGATCGGCGAGTGGATAGCCGGCCCACACGACGATCGCCCCGACCAAGACCGCAAGACTCGTCCACCCGTCGATGCGCGCGTGGTAACCATCGGCGATGAGGGCGGCACTGCCGATCTGGCGGCCGACCCTGATACGGAAAATGGCAACCGCCTCGTTGCCGACGAAGCCGATGATCGAGGCCACCATGACCGCCCAGAGCAACGCCACGGGCTCCGGGTGCAGGAGCCGATGGATCGCGGCATAGGTGGCACCAATGGCACTGGCGAGGATCGTCACGATGATCGCCAGCCCTGCCAGGTCCTCGACACGACCGAGGCCGTACGTGAATCGGGGCGTCGCGCCGCGACGGGCCAGCCAGAACGCCACGCCGAGCGGGATCGCCGTGGCGGCGTCGGCAAAGTTGTGGATCGTATCGGCGAGCAAGGCCACGCTGCCCGACGCCAGCACCACGCCGGTCTGGATCGCGGCGGTGATCATGAGCCCGACGAAGGACCACTTCAACGCCCGCAGCCCCCGGTCACTGGAGGCAATGGAGGGATCGACGATGCCGTGCGCGTGCGTATGACCATGACCCTCACCGTGGTCATGCGCGTGGGCTTCCTCGCCCGGGTCATGATCGGCGTGGCGATGTCTCATCTCGATTCGACCCCGCTCAGCCGGTCGGCGATCCGACGAGTCGCCACCGATGCAAGAGCGTCCTGGCGCCACCCGGGATGAGAAAGACGCCGGCCGTGGCCAGCATGGCGGGCCCGGTCGGCAGCGAGAAGACGAATGACAGATAGAAACCGACGAGAGCGGCTGACACCCCGAACGCGACAGACAAGAAAAACGCGGGCCCCAGCCGCTCCGTGAGCGTTAGCGCCGCAGAGGCCGGGATGACCATGAAGGCGAAGACGGGCAGCGCCCCGATGGACATGATGGACACGGCGATCGTGAAAGCGATGGTCAACAATAAGATCCGGTTGAAGAGCCGCGTCCTCATCCCGCAGGCGGTCGCGGTCTCCGGGTCCAGCGAGGTGAAGATGAACTCCTTGTAGAGAAGAAGGTGGATCAGCAGCACCGCGACGGCGGTCACCGCCTGCACTCGGAGCTGCTCGACGGAGACGAAGACCGAGTTGCCGAACAGAATATCCTCGATGGCGTGCGCTTCTGCGCTCAACAGGTCGAGGACCACTAACGTGAGACCGGCCGGCAAGACGTAACCGATGCCCAGGATGCTCTCTCGCGTGATGCGCTTCTCACTCACCTGCCGGGCCAGGAGGAGAGCCGCCAGGCAAGCAAATACGACCGACGTCAGCCCGGGACCGCTCAAAAACTGCGACTTCACCTCGCTCGCGTGATGCCCGAGCATGGCGGCGACCAGGAAGGCGCAGGCGACGCCCAGCGAGGAGATCTGGGAGATCGCCGCGCTGACGAAGACGATCCGCTTGAGGATGACGTAGACGCCCAAGAATGCGCTCACGAGCGCGACGAGCAGGCCCGCCAGGATGCCGTTTTGGAGTATCGGCAGCGCGTCGAGGAAAGTCATCCCGTTCCGCTCGACGAGCAAGAGATTCGACAGGAGCGGGATCGATCGCACGAAGTCCATGACTACCTCTCCGCCCTCGGCTCGCTCGACCCGTGCGCGAACAGGAATTTCCGGCCGCCGAAGGAGTGCACGTCGACGCTCAGCCGATACACGTCCTTGAGCGTCTCGCCGTTCAACAGCTCGTCGGTCATGCCGGTTCGGAAGACGCCTTCGTCGCCGTGGATGAGCATCAGTTGCTTCGCGTGGTTCGCAACCAGGTTCAACGAGTGACTGATCATCAAGATGGTCAGCCCGGATCCCCGGTGCAGATCGGAGATCAGCTCCATGATGCCGGCCTCTCCGGCGATGTCCATGCCATCCGTGGGCTCGTCGAGCACGAGCACATCCGGCTCCGGCGCGAGCCCTCGGGCAATCAACGTTCGTTGCTTCTGTCCACCCGACAGCGAGCGGAAGGGCTTGCGGGCGAGGTGGGCGATCCCCACCCGCTCCATGTAGCGAAGGGCAAGCTCTCGATCGGCCCGCGTCACTCGTCGGCACGGCCCGATGCGCGGGTAACGGCCCATGACGACCACGTCCAGCGCGGGCAGCGGGAAAATATCGTCGATCACGCCGCGCTGGGGCACGTATCCGAAGCTCAAGCCCGCGCGGCGCTCGATCCGCCCGCCGAGCGGCGGGATGATCCCGAGGAGCGTCTTGACGAACGTGGTCTTGCCGGCGCCGTTGGGGCCGACGATGCCCCACCAGTCGCCAGGCCCGATCGAGAGGCTGATGTCGGAGAGCAGGGCGGTGCCGCCGTAGCCGATGGCGAGCTTGTGCACGGCGAGGAGCGCGGACATCAGCGGAGCGCTTTGACGGCGTTCAACGCCTGCGTCAACCATCCATATATTTGATCGAAGAGGGCGAAGTAGTCGTCCAGACCGTCGGCCTGGCTCACCGACGACGGCAAGATCACCACGGAGGCGCCGGCGGCCCGGGCGATCTCCTTCAGTACCGCCTGATCCTGATACGCCTCCGCAATGACCAGCTTCGCGCGGCTCTGCGCCATCCTCGCGACGAGCACGGCTTTCTCGTCCCGATCCGGCGGGTTGTCCAGGTTCGTGGAGCTGAGCAACAGCGGCTCGTTCGGCTCGATATAGGCGACGATCTTGAGCCCGTGCCGTCGGGCGAGATAGGTCCAGCTCCGATGGTAGCTCACGATCTCCACGCCCTCGAAGGCCTTCATCTGCGCATCCCACTCGTCGAGCTTGTCCTTCAGCTTCGCGGCGAACTGGTCGTAGTTCGCCTGGAAGACGGTCGCGTTCGATGGGTCCAGCATCACGAGCTTGTCGAGGATGGCCTTCGCGGTCGAATTGCCGTTCGCCGGGTCGAGCCAGTAGTGGTGGTTGTAGCCGGGCGTCAGGTCCGGCGGTTTCGAGGTGACCAGGGACTGCAACGCCACGAGTCCTCTGATGAGCGGGGGCGCCTTCAGGTCTCCGGGATCGTAGGGAATCAGCGCCGCACCGATCGACGCATCCAGATAGCCGGGTTTGCCCTCTCGAATCCGTCCGTTCGTGCACTCGGCGAGGGCGGTCGGAAGCCACGCGGTCTCGAGGCCCTGGCCGTTCACGATGAGAAGGTCCGCCCGGTTCAAGGACACCGAGAAGCTGCGCTTCGGGACGATCGCGTGAGGGTCCTGAGTACCCTTGGCGAGGTACGCGACGTTGATGCGGTCCCCGCCGACGACTCGCGCGATGGCCGCCTCGTGCTCGGTGGTCGCCACGACGTTCACCTTGGCCTCGGCCCTCGCGTGGACCAGCGCCATCAGGCCGACCAGGAGGAGGACGAGCCTCGTTCTCGACCGGCCGGTCATGACGTCCGGGCCGCCTGCAGAGCCGGGACGAGCTCCCGATAGAGCCTGTCGAAGAAATCGAACGGCGTCTTGATTCCCAGGTCCTCGCTTACGGAGCTTGGGAGGATCAGGGCCTTGGCGCCGGTCTGCCGCGCGATCTCGTCGATGATCGGCCGGTTCTGATAGGTCTCCGCCAGGATGATCTTGACGCCGCTGCGCTTCATGCGGTCGACCAGCGACGCCATGTAGGCCGCGCTGGGCGGCAGCGTCTCCTTCGGTTCGATGTAGTCGAAGACCTTCAGACCGTGTCGTCGCAGCAGATAGTTCCAGCTCCGGTGGTAGCTGACGAGCTGCATCCCCCGGAAGGGCTCCATCTGCTTGTCCCACTCCTTGAGATGCTCGCCGAAGTGAGTGGCGAACTGCTCGTAGGTGCCCCGATAGTACGGCGCGTTGGGCAGGTCCACCTCGGCGAGCTTGTCGGCGATGTTCTTTGCGATGATCGTCGTGTTGCCCGGATCGAGCCAGTAGTGGTGGTTGCCGAGCCGCATCGTACCGCCCACGCCGAGGTTGAGGATGAAGAACGGAGTCCCCTCGATCTCTTCCGACGCATACGGGATGATGTCGACCCCGATCGAGCAGTTCACGAAGCCCGGGTGCCCTTCCATGATGTTCGCATTTCTTGCGTTGATGAGGGCCGTGTCCAGCCAGCCCAGCTCGATCAACTGCCCGTTGGCCACCAGGAGATCGGCCTTGTTGAACAGCACCGAGTAGCTCGGCTTGACGGCGATCGTGTGGGGGTTCTGGGATCCTTTGACGATTACGTTCACCTTGACTCTATCGGCGCCGACCAGCTTCGCGATCGCGCCGTAGTGCTCGAGCGTGGCGACGACATTCAGCGCTGACTGTGAGCGCCGGGCTTCGGGACGGGGAACCTCGGCGTCGTGCGCGGTGGCGCCACTCGCGCCAAGGCACGCGGCCGTCAGCACGATCGCGGCACCGGTTAGCGAACGAGGCGTTGGCATGTGGACTCCTCGGCTACGGTTCCCACGGCTAGAACGGATCCAGGAACTTCCCGACGCCCGGAGTGACGGTGCCCAGACCAACGTTGAGCTGGATAAAGGCGGCATAGTACGACGGATCTTGGCCCGATTTGGCGCCGTACTCGAACTGGATCCCGATCTTCGCGACCGGTGTGAGCAGGTATCGCAGACCGGCCGAGAAGCGAAGATCTTCGTCCTCATTGCCCTTCGGCATTCCGACGTAGTCGACACGACCGGTCACTTGCCAGTGGCGCGAGAACCGGTAGCCAAGCTCCGTGAAGAATCCGCCGACCACGTCGCTGCTCATCTCACGGCCTTTGTTGGCGCCCGCGACGACGATCGGATTCTGCCTGACGGCCCAGATGCCTTCGGTCAGCCACCGGATATATGGATAGCTCTGGGCGCCCGACTTCCAGCGATAGAGGACATCCCCTCCGATCAAATAGGTGCGGTCGTCGCTATTGGGCTTGTTCTTGCCAATGGCCCCTGACGCCCCCAGAGAAAGGTCGGCAGTGTTCGTCAGGTCGAAAAACGTCTCGACCCTGGGGAAGACCACCACGTCATCGGTTGACTGCAGCGCAAAGGTGGGAGGCGTGTTGGAGGTCGCGGCCGGATACCCGCTCAGCGTGCCCTTGCTTTGGGCCGAGAGCGAGAACTGGATGAATGGGGAGATCGGCGGTTGATAGGTCACTTCGGCGCCCAGCAGGTGTACACCGTCCGGACCGAGGAACTTCACATAGATCAGCGGCATATCGTCGAGAAACCATTCGTGGTCGTGGATCTGATTGAGCTGTCCGAACTTCGCTCTGAATTGGCCGACCGTCGCCTGAAAATCGGAGAGCCACGAGGAAAACTCCCCGAGCTTGTGAAAGAAGAGGAAGGCCTCCTCGATGCTCGCACTGTCCTGCGTGAAGGTCAGGAACATGGCGAACTTCAGCGGGAATTCCGCGGTCTCGCCGCTGAGCGAGAGGTCGAAGCTCGTCAGGTTGAAGCCCTTCGACTGCCGATCGCCGATCTTGTCGAAGTCGATCCGATTGGGGTCGGAGAAGGTCACGTAGTCGACGTTGGCCTGCAGCGATACGTCGATCAGCCCGAAGCGGCTGAGGGTGAGCCCTTTGGTGTGGGCGCCGGCGTCAGGCGCCCACGCGAGGAACACGAGCAGTCCGATCACGCCGAGCAAGAAGCCGCGCCGTCTCACGGTTCGAGCCTCGAGACGCGAGCTTGCGCTCATTGTTCCTCTCCGTAGGGACGAGAAGGCTCGGCGTCGCGCACGGCCGGAGCTTAGCGAGGCGAACATGAAGATTCTCTTAAGACGGTTGAGCCGGCGCGCGCCGCCGGGTATTCTGACCCCATGACGACGCGGCCGTCGCTCGTCGGCCTCGCCGATCTCGCCAGCGATCGCGTCGCCGTTCAGGAGGTCCGGGCCTAGCGCGTGCTCACCATCGAGCGCGCCCCCCTGCTCTTCGGGCGCGACCCGAGCCCGGCGCTCGTCGCCTTCGATCTCGCCGACGGCGGGCGCGCGATCCGTCTCTACCGGCGCTCGGGAGGGGCGACCGTCACCGAGACCGCGCCGTTCACGCCGTTCCTGCTGCTGGTCGACCGCGATCTCGTGAAGGACGCGCCGGGGCTTCTCGCGGTCGACGCGCTCGACGGCCCGGGGGCCCTGCGCTGGCGGGCGCGCTTCGCCGCGTGGGCCGACGCGCTCGGCGCCCGCGATCGCTGCCGGGACCAGTCGGGCCAGCCCTCGAACGTGCCGGGCGCGCCGTACCTCTTCCTCGGCGACCCGGTCCATCAGCATCTGCTCGAGACCGGGCGGACCTCGTTCGGCGGGCTCGTCTTCGGCGACCTGCGCCGCCTCGCGCTCGACATCGAAGTGATGACGAGCGAAGGCCACGAGTTCCCGAGCGCCGCGCGGGCCGGCGACCGGATCATCGCCGTTGCCCTCGCCGACTCGACCGGCTTCCGTCACGTCGTGCGCGGCGATCGGCTCGACGAGCGCGCGCTGCTCGAGGAGTGCTCGCGCGTCATTCGCGAGCGCGACCCGGACGTGATCGAGGGCCACAACATCTTCCGGTTCGACCTGGAGTACCTGGAGGCGCGGGCCCGCCTGCACCGGGTGACGCTCGCGTGGGGGCGCGGCGGCGAGACCCTGCGAAGCCGGGTCGCCCGTCTGCAGATCGCCGAGCGCACGATCGGCTATCGACGCTACGAGGTCGCCGGCCGCCACGTGATCGACACGTGGATCCTGGCCCAGCTCCACGACGCCGGCACGCGCGATTTGCCGGGGTTCGGCTTGAAGGACCTCGCCCGCCACTTCGGTGTGGCGGCCGAGGACCGGACATACATCGATGCCTCGCAGATCACGCGCGAGTTCGCCGAAGCGCCGGAGCGGCTCATGGCCTACGCCGCCGACGACGCGGTCGAGACGCTCGCCATCTCGGCCATCCTGGCTCCGCCGTACTTCGCGCAGGCGCAGACGGTCCCGTTCGACTACCAGTCCTGCACCTTGCGCGGCGCCGCGGCCAAGATCGACGCGCTCGTGCTGCGCGAGTACCTCGCACGCGGCCAGGCGGTGCCCCTGCCGGGACCGGTCGGGCCCGTCGGCGGCGGCTACACCGCCATCTGTCAGGAAGGCGTCGCGCGGCCCGTCCTCCACGTGGACGTGACCTCGCTCTACCCCTCGCTGATGCTCGCCCGGTCGATCGCGCCGGCGTCCGACACGCTCGGCGTCTTCCCGGAGCTCCTGCAGCACCTGCGCGACTTTCGCGTGCGAGCCAAGCGATTGGCCCGCGAGGCGCACGAGCCCGCGGAGCGCGCGCACCTTGGCGCCCTCCAGCAGTCGTTCAAGATCTTGATCAACGCGTTCTACGGCTATCTCGCGTTCAGCGGCGGCCACTGGAATGACTTCGACGCCGCCGACCGCGTGACCGCCGAGGGGCGCGCTGTGGTCACCGCGATCCTGGCCTCGCTCGAGAAGCTGGGCGCCGTTCCGGTCGAGGCGGACACGGACGGCGTCTACTTCGTGCCGCCGCCCGGACACTCGCCGGTGGACGACGAGACCCTGCTCGAGCGGCTCACGACGGGCCTGCCGGCGGGGATCCAGCTCGAGCTCGACGGCCGGTACGCGGCGATGTTCAGCTACAAGATGAAGACCTACGCGCTGCTCGACGAGCGCGGGCGCCTAAGCCTCAAGGGCTCGGCGTTCCGCTCTCGCGGCCTCGAGCCCTTCCAGCGCCAGATCATCGGCGAGATCGTCCGCTGCCTCGTGAACGGACGCCGCGCCGAGACGCGCGCCGTCGTCGACCGGTGGCTCGCGGACTTCGCCGCCCACCGGGTCGAGCTTCGCGCGTTCGCCCGGACCGAGACGCTTCAAGAATCACTCGAGGCATATCGCGAAAAGGTGCGGATCGGCGCGCGTTCCGCTTCCGCGGCCTACGAGCTCGCCGGCGCCTCCGGGCGGGCGGTGCAGCCCGGCGACCAGGTCTCGTATTACGTCGCGGGGCGCGGGGCGAACGTGGCCGTCAACGAGTACGCGAAGCTCGCGAGCCTGTGGGACCCGGCGCGTCCGGACGAGAACGTCGAGTACTACCAGGTGAAGGTGCTCGAGATCTGGGACCGCTTCCGCGCCTTCGCGGAGCTCGACGGCCTGCGTCCGCCCGCGGCCGACACGGAGACGAGCGCCCAGCTCAGCCTCTTTTGAGGCCGACGGCGCGGCGCCGATCGCGCGTGGTCACGATCGCTCATCCGGCTCTGCCTCCTGAAGGCCGGCTCATCTGCGGCCCGAGGCCGCTGCGGCCATTCCGCGAGGGCGTCGCCGCGCTGGTGGAGCTCGGCGTCTCCACCATCGCCTGCCTGCTCGACGATCACGAGATGCCCGCCGAGCTCGTGGCCGCGTACGAAACCGCCGCGCTCGAGATCGTCCGCTTCCAGATTCCTGACTGCGGGCGGCCGGCGAGCGCGGGGGCGCTGTCGGCTTTCCTCGACGACCTCCTCCTCAGGCTCCGCCGCCGCGAGACGATCTACCTTCACTGCGTCGCCGGCCTCGGCCGGACCGGCACGGTGCTCGCCTGCCTCCTGAAGACCGCCGGCGCCCCGGGCGATCCGGTCGGGCTCGTCAGAGCGATCTACGACGCGCGGGCGCTCGAGACCGAGGAGCAGCAGCGGTTCGCGCGGACCTTCGTGCCCGCTACCAGGCCAAGCTCAGCTGGCGGGGCGAGCTCTGGTCGGGGCGATCGGCTCGGCGCCGGGAGCTGAGCCCGACCTCGTCCGCCAGGCGCCGCACACGCTCCTCGATCTCGCGCACGTAGTCAGGCGGAGCGTAGGCGGATCCGCGATAGAGCCGCTCGTACTCGGGCACGAGCCGGGGAAAATCGATCGCGAGGAACTCGAGAAAGATTTCCCGGGTGCCGGGCCTCAGGAAGAGCACGTTCGATTCGGCCCCGATGGCCCCGGCTCGCCGGGCCGCGACGAGCAGCGCTCTCAGGTTGGGCTCGTCGTCGGTCAGACGCGGCAGGATCGGCATGATGAACAGCCGGGCCGCGACGCCGGCATCGGTGAGCGCCTTCATGGCGGCGAACCGGAGGTCGGGCCGCGGGGCGCGGGGCTCGAGCCGGCGGGCCAGCGCCGCGTCGACCGTCGTGACCGAGAGGTTCACGGTCACATCGGAGGCGGCCGAGATCTCCCGGAGGAGGGCCGCGTCGCGCGTGACGAGCGTCGACTTGGTCGTGATCGAGAGAAGGATCCCGGGCACCATCCGGGCCGCCTCGAGGACGCGCCGGGTCACCTCGAACTTTCCCTCGGCAGGCTGATAGGGATCCGTCGCCGTCCCTATCGCCACGCTCTGGCCGCTCCGCCGGGCGCGGCGAAGCTCGGCGACCAGGCGGTCGCGATCGGCGTCCTTCACGTAGATCGTCCGCTCGAACGCCATGCGATCGTCCAACCCGAGGAACTCGTGCGTGTAGCGGGCGAAGCAGTACCGGCAGGCCATCTCGCAGCCCCGGTATGGATTCAAGGTCCAGCCGAAGGGCATCGGCCGCGCGTTTAACTTGTTCAGCAGATCCTTGGAACGAAGCTGGTGATATTCAACGCCACGCCGCTCGTCGACCGTGACGCCGAGCCGCTCGGCCATCCCCGGCGCGGCGATACCCGGCTTCATCATCGCGCGACGCCTGATCGTCATGTGTTGAGACTATCAGCAGAAAGAAAAACCCGGGAACCGGACTCGATCCCCGGGCTCTTTTTTCCTACGAGTCTACCGGCGCCACCCTCCGCCGCCGCCTCCACCGGGCCGTGGCCCACGATCGCCCCGCGGGCCGCCGGCGCCGGTCCGCTGCGGCTGCGGACGCGCCTCGTCGACGACGAGGTTTCGGTCCCTGAAGAGCCGTCCGTTCAGCATCTCGACTGCCTTGCCAGCCTCTTCCTTGGTCGCCATCTCGACGAACCCGAATCCGCGCGGCCGTCCGGTGAACTGGTCCGTGATGATTCTGACCGTCTCGACGGTTCCAGCCTGCTGGAAGAGCTCGCGAAGGTCTTCCTCGGTGGCCTGGAAAGAGAGGTTCCCGACGAACAACTTTGCGGCCATCCCTCGACCTCCTAGCCCTAACGAAAGCGGCGGAATTAGGACATGACTTCCGGACCGTCCCATGCTGGCGCACAGATATATGACAACGGGTGACGCATGTCAAGTTGATCGGGAAACGAAAGAATCAGAGATAGACGCCGCGGGTCGCGCCGCCATCCACGGTGATACACACGCCGGTGATGAACGAGGCGCGGGCCGATACCAGGAAGCACACGAGATCGGCAATATCTTCAGGCGTCGCGATCCGCTTGAGCGGATAGTGGCTCGCGGCTTCGGCACGCATGGCTTCCACGCTCTTGCCCTCGGACGCAGCCTGCTGGGCGATGAGGCTCTCCCAGCGCGCGGTGGCGGTCGCGGCCGGCGACACGGCGGTGACCAGAATATTCGACGGCGCGCCGAGATCGGCGAGGCCCTTCGAGAAATTGATGAGCCCCGAGTTCGCGATGCCGCCGGTCAGATATCCGGAAGTCGGATTGCGCGCGGCGGCGCCGACGATGTTGACGATGCGTCCGCCTCCGTGCGCCTGCATCACCGGGAAGACGGCGCGCGCCATCCGCACGTAGCCGAGAATCTTCAGGCTCCAGTCGCCGGCCCACTGCTCGTCGGGGATCTTGAGGAAGTCGCCGCCCCGGATGGCGCCCGCGTTGTTCACGAGGATATCGATCCGCCCGAAGCGCTCCTTGACGGTCGCGGCGACCCGGTTCACCTCGTCGAGCCGGCTCAGATCGCCGGGGACGACGAGCACCTCGGCGTTCGACTTCGCCTTGATCTCTTGCGCCGTCTGCTCGAGCCGCGACTTGTCGCGCGCGCAGATCGCGACCTTCGCGCCCTCGGCGGCGAGCCCGAACGCGATGGCCCGCCCGATGCCCAGACTGCCCCCCGTCACCAGCGCTGTCTTGCCGCTCAGCTCGAGATTCACGAGATCTCCTTTCTGACGTTCACGTCGACGCCGGGGGCGCGTCCTGCGCGGCCGGCGGATTCGGGCCTCGGAAAGGCCGGGACCGTTCGCCAATCGAGATGGAAGATCCGGTCGACGGTGCGCGCGACCTCCCGGCCGAACGCCTCGAGGTCCATTCCCTCGAGCGTGCGGCCGCTGAGCCGGTGGCATCCCTCGCCGAGCAGCGCTCGCGCGCCGGCGAGGTTGCCGTTGGCCAGGTGCTGGTAGCCGACCGCGACCTGGATCAGGCCCTGGAGCGTCTCACGCTCGCCGCCCTCCGCCTGGCGCCAGGAAGGCTCGAGCAGCTCGTGGACCTCGAAGTAGAGGTGCGCGTCGAAGAGCGCCGCCGCGGCGGCCAGGACGTCGGCGCGCGAGCGCAGGCGTGCCGGCGGGTGTTCGGCGAGCGCGGCGACGGCACTCCGGGCCCTCTGTCGGATCAGCGGCCGGCAGTCGAGATCGCCGGGCTCGAGCCAGTCGGGCGCCGGCGCATCGACCTCGCCGAGTGCCAGGAGCTCGCGGCGCGCCGCGGGCTCCTCGAGCGCGGCCAGGATGATCTCGGCGAGTCGGTTGCGGACCCGCAGCGGCGCCGTCGGGATCACACGGCACCCGCCGCGACCGGCCCGGGACTCTCGGTCGGAGGCGGAGCGGCCTCGGGCTGCCTCGAGCGCTCGACCCTCGTTCCGGCGATCAGGTCGTGCAGCGCACGCTTGTCCTGGCGGAGCCCCGCCATCACGAAGCCGAGGGTGAAGGTACCAGCCGAGGCGAAATACGCGACGAAACGGAGCAGCGCCGTACCGAACAGCGGCGGCTCGTCCTCGCCGGCGACGACCCTGACGCCGACGAGCATCTTGCCGATCGTCTGACCCGCGAGACAGTGGAGCACCGACGTGTACGCGCCCGCGAAGACGAGCGTGAAGAAGAACGCCAGGGGCTTGAGGGCGTCGGAGCTCTCACGGTCGACGCCCGACACTCGGGCGCCGACGACCTTCAGCGAAAAGTACACGACGAAGAACACGGCGAAGTCGACGATCGCGGCGAGCGCGCGGATCCAGAAGCCCGCGGGGCGAGGCCGAATCATGGCGCGTATAATATCGCCATGATTTCGGTGCAGGAGGGCCAAAATCAGATCCTCTGCCAGCTCGTCGAATCGACTCCTCCCGAGGTCGTCGCCGTCACGCGCGCGCGCGATCGCGTGCTCGCCGAGGACCTGCTCGCGCCGTTCGACGTGCCGCCGACGGACAACTCGGCCGTCGACGGCTATGCGGTCGCGAGCGACGACGTGCCGGCGGCGAAGACGCGCGAGCTCGAGGTGGTGGCCGAGATCATGGCCGGCGCGGTCTACGCCGGCACGGTGGCGCCGGGCCAGGCCGTCCGCATCATGACCGGCGCGCCGATGCCGAGCGGCGCGGACACGGTTTATCCCCAGGAGGTGGTCGAGCGCCGCGGCGATCGGCTGAGCGTGGGGCCCATCGCGAAGGGTTCCAACGTGAGAAAGCGCGGAGAAGATATCCAGGCCGGAACCGTCGCGATCGAGCGCGGCACCATCCTGCGGCCGCAGGAGCTGGGGCTCATCACGTCGCTCGGGCGGTGGCAGGTGCTCGTGCATCGCCGGCCGCGGGTCGCGCTCTTGTCGACCGGCGACGAGGTCGTCGAGCCCGGCACGCCACGGAAGCCCGGCCAGATCTACGACGCCAATCGCTTCACCCTGCGCGGCTCGATCGAGCAGTGCGGCGGCGAGGTCATCGACCTCGGCATCGTGGCCGACGTGCGCGACGACCTCCGCGCCCGTCTGCTCGAGGCCGCCGCGGTCGGCGACATGGTCGTCACCTCCGGCGGCGTCTCGGTCGGCGCGCTCGACTTCGTGAAGGACGTGCTCGGCGAGATCGGCGCGATCGACTTCTGGCAGGTCGCCATGCAGCCCGGACGTCCGCTCGCCTTCGGGCGGATCGGCTCGGCGCACTTCTTCGGGTTGCCCGGCAATCCGGTCGCCTCGATGCTCGCGTTCATGCTCTTCGTCCGGCCGGCGCTCTACAGGCTGGGCGGCCGCCGCCGCCTCTTCCCTGAGACCGCCGAGGCCGTCGCGATGGAGGCTATGACCAAGAAGAAGGGCCGCCGCGAGTTCAAGCGGGGCGTGGTGCGATGGAGGAACGGCCGCTGGGAAGCGCGGACGACGGGACCGCAGGGCTCCGGTATCCTTTCCTCGATGACCGCGGGGAACTGCCTCGTCGTGCTCGAAGAGGCCCGGGGCGACGTGGCGGTCGGCGAAACCGTCCAGATCGAGCTGTTCGAATGACCCGCGTCTCGGTCGCTCTCATCGACGCAGTCGCGCCGATGGTCGAGACTCGCGTGCGCGAGGCGGCCCGGCGGCTGCCGCACCTGCGCTACGCCGATCTGCGCCTCGAGGTCACCGAGGGCAAGGGCGCCGGATCGGAGAACGGCACGCCCAAGTACTCCGGCGACGACTACGGCCTGGCGCTCGGCGCCCGCGTCCTTGCCGGCGACCGCATGATCGCACCCGGTTACGTCGGCCAGACGCTCGGCACCGCCGACCTGGCCGACCTCGACCGGATCGTGCGCGAGGCCCTCGAGCGGGCGTATCGGCGCGCGATGGTGAACGGCGAGATGAAGGCCGACGCTCGCGAGAAGTTCGGGCCCCTGGGCGAGGCGCTGGCCGACACGCGCTTGCACCCGATCGAGGTCCGGCAGGACACCGTCGCGGCCGTCTACCGCGTCGATCCGCGCGCGATGGAGCTCGCCGAAATGGTGCGGTACGCGACCGACGTCTCGCGCCAGGTCGGCGCCGTCCACGCCGGCGTCAAGTACAACTACGTCGGGACGATGACCGAGCTCTCGCGCGAGCTCTTCGTGTCGAGCGAGGGCGCGCGGATCGACCAGTCGTTCGCCTTGACCATGGGCACCTGCACCGTCGTCACCGTCGACGGCGAAGTGAGCCAGGATCTCTACGACGCGATCGGCCACCAGCGCGGCTGGGAGATCCTCCTCGACGGCGTCGACGAGCCGGCGCTCTCCTTCCCGGCCTTCCGCGACTTCGCGCTGAGCCTCGCGCGCGAGGGCGTGGCGCTCGCGGCCGCGCCGGTGCTGCCCACCTCGGAGCGCGAGGTGGTCGTGGTGACCGACCCGCACTACAACACGCTCGTGTCCCACGAGATTATCGGCCATCCGGTCGAGCTCGACCGCGCGCTCAAGATGGAGACGGCCTACGCGGGCCGCTCCTGGCTCCTGCGCGGGCTCACCGAGCATCAGCTCGGGCGGCGCGTCGCCTCGCCGCTGGTGACCGCCTACTCGGACCCGGCGCTGCCGGGCTTCGGCCACTACAAGTACGACCACGAGGGCACGCCGGCGCGCCGCGTGGTCCACATCGACCGCGGCATCTTCCGCGGCTTCATGAACAGCCGGCAGACCGCGGCGATCTTCGGCGGCGAGCCCAACGGCCACTGGAAGGCGACCGACGCCTCGCTCGTCCCGCTGATCCGGATGTCGAACACCGTCTTCGACGCGGGCACGCGTCCGCCCGAGGACATCGTGAAGGACGTGGACCACGGCTACTACGTGGCCGGGCATCGCACGCCTTCCATCGCCGAGAGCCGGGAGAACTTCCGCATCTCAGCGCGCTCGGTCTACGAGATCCGCAGCGGCGAGCTCGGGCGGCTCTACCGCGACGGCGGCATCGCCGCCGACTCGCGGGATTACCTCATGAACGTCGACGCGGTCGGCACGGACTTCCGCCTGTACCCGATCCCGAACTGCGGCAAGGGACAGCCGATGCAGACCAAGCGGCTGGGCAACGGGGGTCCGACGATGCGAACGCGCGCGCGGGTGATCGGCGGCTAGACGTGCGCGGCGCGCTCATCGTCGTCGCGGCCGTCGGCTTGCTGTTCGCGAGCGCCGCGCCCGCGGCCCCGCCCGAATATCCCGTGAGCTTCATCAAGGTCGACGAACTCAAGAGCCTCCTCGACCGCGGCACCAAGGCCGACATCATCGACGTCCGGCACTGGGAGCAGTACGTCGAGAGTCACATCAGAGGCGCTCGCTCGATGCCGCTGCGTATTGTGGCCGATCGCGCCTGGGAGATCTCGCAGACGGGTCTGGTAGTCTTCTATTGAACGTGCCCGCACGCGCTGTCCCGGGGGGCCAGCGACATCCTGTACCAGCTCGGGTGGCGCAATCACCGCGTGCTCGAGGAGGGGCTCCCGGGCTGGATGGACAAAGGCTATCCTGTCGAGGGGCGGAACCCGAAAGCGCCGCCCGGGCACTGAGTAGACGATGAGGACGGTCGACGAGCTGGCCCGGGCGAGCGAGGAAGCGCTGGCACTCGTTGCGCGTCAGGGCGACATCCGCGAGGCCGAGGTGTTCGTGTCCGCGAACTCGGCCGTGCTGACCCGGCTCAACTACACCTCGCACATCCCCTGCAACGGCGTGGAGGAGCCCAAGTCGACCGAATCGTACGGCCTCGGCATCCAGGCCGTCTTCGACGCGCCGGAGGGCCGGCGGATCGGCTTCGGCAGCGAGCCGAGCGACCTCTCGCCGGCCGGCGCCGAGCGCGCGCTGGTCAAGGCGCGGCGGGCCGCGGTCGTCGACCCCGAGTTCGTCTCGCTCCCCGCGCCCACGGGCGAGGCGCGCACGCTCAGCGGCTACCACGATCCGCGGCTCATGGCGCTCGACGACGAGGGGCTCGTGGAGGCCGGCTGGAAGATCGCCGGCGGCGCGCTGCGGACGTTCGGCGCCTCGGGCCGGCTGGCCGAGCTGGCGCAGGACGACGAAGGCCTGCGCCGGCTCGGCCTCATCCTCGGCGGCGACGTCACGATCCTGCGCGAGCGGATGGCGATCGCCTCGACCACGATGCCGCGCGCCCAGACCGACGAGACGTCGCTGATCACCGCGTTCGCGACCGCGATGGTCGAGACGTGTGCCGCCAAGGGCTCGGGCGCCTCGACCGGCACGCGGCTCGACCACTTCACCGACGAGGCGGGCGTCGAGGCGGCCCAGAACGCCATCGGCGCGATCGGCGGCGAGCGCGTGCCGTCGGGCACCTATACCGTCGTCTTCGGCCGCCAGCCGGTGGCTGATCTATTGAACAACATCGTGATCCCCGCGTGCACCACAAGCGCCTTCTATTCGTCGAGCACGCCGTTCCTCGGCAAGCTCGGCCGCGGGGTGGCCTCGCCGCGCCTGCACCTCTACGACGACGGCGCGCGCCCCGGCTTCATGGGGTCGAAGGGCATCACGTGCGAAGGGCTGCCGACCGGGCGGACCGATCTGATCAAGCACGGCGTGCTCGTCGGCTGTCTCTCGAACTGGTACGAGACGCAGCGCCTGCTGCGCGACCCGGCCCTCGGCGAGAAGCTCGGCGCCGTCGGCACCGCCGCCGAAAAGGCCCTGGTGCCGCGCAACGGCTTTCGTTTCGGCTCGGGCGGCGGCCGGCAGTTCGACACGGCACCCGGCGTGGCCGCCTCGAACGTCGTGCTCGAGGGCCGCGAGGCGGTCGCGCTCGACGAGCTGCTGCGGCGGGTGGGCGACGGCCTCTACGTCGGGCGCATCTGGTACACCTACCCGATCAACGGGCTGCGCGCGGGTGATTTCACCTGTACGGTCGTCGCCGATTCCTATATCATTCGGCACGGGCAGATCGCGGCGCCGCTCAAGGCCAACGCGGTCCGGATCAACGACAACATCGCCACGTTCCTGAACAACGTCATCGGGACCACCAAGGACGTCAAGGGCACGATCGTCTGGGCCGCGGACGAGGTCGTGTACGCGCCCGAGGTCGCCGTCACCGGCGTCCGGGTCGACGAAATCGCGGGATTCATGGAGGAGCTCGACTGATGGGTGAAGTTCGTCTCGAGTCGATCGCGCGCGAGTGTCGTGTTCAGATCCTGCGCATGCTCGCTCACGCGGGCTCCGGACATCCCGGCGGCTCGCTCTCGGTGATCGACATCCTCACCACGTTGTACTTCGGGCGGCTTCGCTACGACCCCAAGCGCCCGGACTGGCCCGACCGCGACCGCGTCGTGCTCTCGAAGGGCCATGCGGTCCCTGCCCTCTACGCCGTGCTCGCGAAGGCCGGCTACTTCCCGGAGCAATTGCTGATCACCCTGCGCAAGCTCGGCTCGCCCCTGCAGGGTCATCCCGATCGCAACATGCTCCCGGGCATCGAGGCGGCCACCGGCTCGCTCGGTCAAGGACTCTCGATCTCACTGGGGCTGGCGCTCGGCCTCAAGCTCGCCGGATCGAAGGCGCGCGTCTACTGCGTGCTCGGTGACGGCGAGACCCAGGAGGGGCAGGTGTGGGAGGCCGCGATGTCGGGGCCGAAGCTCGGCCAGCCCGAGCACGCGCTCGACAACCTCGTCGTCATCCTGGACTACAACAAGATCCAGCTCGACAACTTCGTCAAGAAGGTGCTCGACATCGAGCCGGTCACCGCCAAGTGGCAGTCGTTCGGCTGGCCGGTCGTCGAGATCGACGGCCACGACATCGGGCAGATCACGAAGGCGCTCGATCAGGCCGAAGCGACCACCGGCGTGCCGACCTTCATCGTGGCCCACACGGTGAAGGGCAAGGGCGTGTCGTTCATGGAGAACGACCCGGAGTGGCACGGCAAGGCCCCGAAGCCCTCGGAGGCGATCAAGGCCATCCGCGAGGTCCTCGGCATCACGGAAGGCGCCTGGGAGGAGTATCTGAAGACCGATTCGGCGACGCGCGCGATCGTGGACGAGCTCGCCGCGCTGGAGAAGAAGTGATGCCGGCCAAGGCCAGTCGCGCCGCGTTCGGCGAAGCCCTCCTCGAGCTGGGCGCCAAGGACGAGCGCATCGTTACGCTCGACGCCGACCTGTCGAAGTCGACGATGACCATCGGCTTCGCCAAGCAATACCCGCAGCGGGCATTCAACCTGGGCATCGCCGAGTCGAACATGATCGGGGTGGGCGCCGGGCTCGCGCTCACCGGCCGCATCCCGTTCGCCTGCTCGTTCGCGTGCTTCATCGTGGGTCGCTTCGAGACGATCCGCATCTCGGTCGCCTACACCAACGCGAATTTGAAGCTCGTCGGAACGCACTCAGGCATCGCGATCGGCGAGGACGGCTACAGCCAGATGGGGCTCGAGGACATCGCCTGCATCCGCTCACTTCCCAACATCGGCATCGTCCAGCCCGGCGACGAGCTCGAGACCAAGCAGGCCATCGCCTACGCGGTCGAGCACCAGGGCCCGCTCTACCTGAGGCTCACGCGACAGAGCCTCGAGCCGGTGTGTCCCCCTGACTATCGGTTCCAGTACGGCCGCTGGCTCGTGCTCCGCACAGGACACGACGTCACCCTGATCGGCTCGGGCGGGCCGCTGTTCAATTGTCTCGAGGCGGCCAAGCGTCTGGAGGCCGACGGCATCTCGGCCGAGGTGATCAACGCCGCGTGCATCAGGCCCCTGGATGAAGAGCTGCTGGTCCAGTCGGCGGGCAAGACCGGCCACGTCGTGACCGTGGAAGACCACACGGTTGCCGGCGGGCTGGGCGGGGCGGTGGCCGAGCAGCTCGCCGAGGTGCTGCCGACGCCGATCAAGCGGCTGGGCGTCCACGGCTTCGGCGAGTCCGGCGATGCCAAGGGCCTCTACGCCAAGCACGGCCTCGACCCGGCCGGGATCGCCGCGAGCGTGAAGAAGTTCCTGCACCGCTGAGCCGGCGCGCCACGCCGCGGGCTGCGGGTCGGGTGCCGCGAGCGCTCCCGAGCCTGCCCGACTATCTCCGGGCGGGGCTCGACCTCGTCTTCGTCGGGATCAACCCCGGCCTCTATTCGGCGCGTCAGGGGCACTACTTCGCGCGCTCGACGAATCGCTTCTGGCCGGCGTTCACGTCGTCCCGGCTGAGCAGGACCGTGCGCGGCGCGCTGGGGACCGCCGTGCTCCGCCCCGAGCACGACGCCGCGCTGCTGGACTTCGGCATCGGCTTCACCGACGTGGTCAAGCGCGCCTCGGGCAACGCCGCGGAGCTCGACCTCGCCGACTTCGAGAAGTGGGCGCCGCGCCTGCTTCGCAAGCTCCGGCGATCGGCGCCGCGCGTGGCGTGCTTCCACGGGCTCACCGCCTACCGGCCGTTCCTCGCCCTGGCGCTCCGCCGCGCCGAGCGGGCGCCGGCGCTCGGCCCTCAGCCGGAGGTCGTCGGCACGACGCGGCTCTTCGTCGTCCCGAACCCGAGCCCGGCCAACGCCCACTTCACGCTCGCCGACCAGGTCGCGTGGTACGACCGCCTGGCCGACTTCCTCGAGACCTAGGGCCGCGCCGGCCGGGCCATGGCCTCCGGCCGGACCCAGCGGTCGTACTGCTCGGCGGTCACGTAGCCGGAGGCCAGCGCGGCGTCGCGGAGCGTCAGCCCCCCGGCGTGGGCCTTCGTGGCGATCTCGGCCGCCCGGTCGTAGCCGATATGGGGCGCGAGCGCGGTCACGAGCATCAGCGAGCGCCCGACGAGCTCGGCGATGTGCGCTCGGTTCGCCTCGATGCCTTCCACGCAGAACTCGCGGAAGCGCGCGCACGCGTCGGTCAAGAGCTCCACAGAGTGCAGGAAGTTGAAGATGATGACCGGCTTGAAGACGTTCAGCTCGAAGTTGCCCTGCGAGCCGGCGATGGCGATCGCCGCGTCGTTGCCCATCACCTGCACCGCGACCATCGTCACCGCCTCGGCCTGGGTCGGATTGACCTTGCCCGGCATGATCGACGAGCCGGGCTCGTTCTCCGGAAGCGCGAGCTCGCCCAGACCGCTCCGGGGCCCCGAGCCGAGCCAGCGCAGGTCGTTGGCGATCTTCATGAGCGCGCCGGCGAGCGTCCGGAGCGCGCCGCTCGCCATCACGAGCTCGTCGTGCGCGGCAAGCGCCGCGAACTTGTTGGGCGCCGACACGAACGGTAGCCCCGTCAGCTCGGCCAGCTTCGCGGCGACGGCCTCGCCGAAGCCGGCCGGCGCGTTGAGCCCGGTGCCGACCGCGGTCCCGCCGATCGCCAGCGCCAGCAGGCCCGGCAGGATAGCGTCGATCCGCGCGAGGCCTCCGTCGAGCTGTGCCACGTAGCCCGAGAATTCCTGGCCGAGCGTGAGCGGCACGGCGTCTTGCAGGTGGGTGCGGCCGATCTTCACGACGTCGTCGAACTCGCGTGCCTTCGCCGCCAGCGCGTCCCGCAGCGCGCGGACGCTCGGGACGAGCCGCCGCGTCAGCTCGAGCGCCGCCGCGACGTGCATCGCGGTGGGAAACGTGTCGTTGGACGACTGCGACATGTTGACGTGGTCGTTGGGATGGATCGGGGCCTTGCTGCCGAGCTTGCCGCCGGCGAGCTCGATCGCGCGGTTCGCGATCACCTCGTTGACGTTCATGTTGGTCTGCGTGCCGGAGCCGGTCTGCCAGACGGACAGCGGGAAGTGATCGTCGAGGGCTCCGGCGATCACCTCGTCGGCAGCGCGCACGATCAGCTCGGCCCGGTGCGCGTCGAGGACACCGAGCTTCTGATTGACCAGCGCGGCCGCCTTTTTCAGGAGGCCGAGGGCGTGAACGACCGCGACCGGCATCCGGTCGTGGCCGATCGCAAAATGGTGCAGCGACCGCTCGGTCTGAGCGCCCCAGTAGCGATCGGCGCGGACCTCGATCCGCCCCATGCTGTCGGTCTCGACGCGAGTCGCCCGAGCCTCCGCCAATCCTGACCCCCCGGTAGGCAGCCGTCGCGCACTTCCAGCGTACTGCGAATCCGGAGGCCGGAAGCCCACCATTTCACCCGAGCGCGCGGCCGCCCAGGTTCCGCGGCGGCCTTCGGGTCCCGTCAGATCAAATCAACCCGTACCCGTAGAAGAGGCCGAAGGCGATCGAGCCGACGCCGGCGCAGAAGGCGATCGCCTGACGGGCGCGGTCGTAACGAAGGGCCAGCGAGACGGGATAGGCCATGACCGCGGTCAGCAGGGTCATGCCGATGATCGTGCCGGCTCCGAAGATGAGCAGGTACAGGACGGCGCTCGTGGTCGAGCGCAAGGTCGCCAGCACGACCAGGGAGACGGCGGCGCTGCCGGCGAGTCCGTGCACGGCGCCCACGAAGACCGCACGCCCCGCCGGCCACCCGCTGCGCCAGCCGAGCGCGGCGAGCCAGCGCGACGGATGCACGTGCGGGTGCTCGTGAGCGTGTTCGACGCCATGAACGTGGGGGTGGCTGTGCACGACACCCGCTCCGCCGGCGTGGTCATGAGCGGCCACGAGGTGCCCGGCCGGCACCGTCTGGAGCCCCCGGAACGCGTCGCGCAGTCTCAGCACGCCCAGGACGATCAGCATCGCAGCGACGGCCATCTCGAGTCCACCGCTCACCGCCGGCGTGATCGTGAGCTTGAGCCCGATGATGATCGCGCCCACGACCGTCAAGGTCGTCATGTGGCCGGCGCCCCAGAGGGCTCCGACCATCGCCCCGCTGGCGAAGCGGCGCTCGCGGGTGAGGATCGTCGCCACCGCGACGAGGTGGTCCGCGTCGGTCGCGTGCTGCAGGCCGAGGAGGAACCCGAGCACGAGCGCCGAGATCGGCGCGGCGTCCAAGAGCGCGGTCACTCCGACATCTTCAGGAGGAGGCCCGTGCGCCGCGCCCGCCGGATCGCGGCCAGGAACGCCCAGTGGGCGAGCGCGGCGTAGAAGGCCGAGAGCGCGAGCCCCGTCGCGATCGGCGCGCGGAACTCGGACTCGAAGCCGTAGTGCGCGCGGTAGGCGTCGAGGAAATACGTGAGCGGGACGGCCCGCGCGAGCACGGCGATGGAATCGGGGAGCACCGAGATCGGATAGTAGATGCCCGCCAGCACCAGCACCATGTTGACGCTCGCCCACGCGAACGCCTCGGCGCGGTTGCCGAAGAGCGTGATCAGCGCACACACGGCGACGCCGACCACCCAGGCGGTGAGGAAGCAGCCCAGGAGGAACGTGGCGAGCGCGAGCCAGCCCGGCTGGAGCACCCGGAAGCCGAAGGCCCAGCGGCCGAGCGCGGCCAGCAGCACGAAGACGGCCAGGCTGCGCACCATCCCGACGATCCACGAGCCGAGTGTCAGGTGGCGAATGCCGATGGGCGCCAGGAACTGATGCTTGAGCGACTTCGACCACACGTCGAGCAGGACGGCGTAGGCCACCTCCAGCTGACAGACGTTGACCACCGAGAGCGCGATCGTGCCGACCAGCACGAAGGACGCCTGCGCGGCCGTCAGCTCCAGGAAGCGCGACATCAGGCCGATCGAGAGCACGCCGACGATCGGCCAGAAGAGCAGCTCGAAGAAGAAGAACACGTTGCGCGCGCCCATGAGGGCGTTGCGGAGCGTCACCGCCCAGACCGCGAGCAGCTCATTTCGCCAGCTCAACGAAGACCTCCTCGAGCTCCGGCTCGCGCACCTGGACGTTGCGGATGACGACGCCGTCGGCGTGCAGCGCGCGGAGCAGCTCGGGCAGCCGCTTCTCGGCGTCGTCCACCGTGCACTCGACCCAGCCGTCGACCTCGACGCACCTCAGAGTGCCCGGGCTGTCGGCGAGCCAGGGCACGCGCGGCGGGTCGAGCTTGAGCGCGACGACCTCGCCGAGGCGGATCTGGCGCTTCAGCTCGCCGGAGGTGCCCCGCGCGAGGATTCGCCCGGCCTTGATGAAGGCGATCTCGTCGCAGAGCTCGTCGGCCTCGCGCATGTAGTGGGTCGTCAGCACGATCGTGATCCCCTGCTCGCGGCGGAGGCGCGCGATGTGGGCGCGCACGCGCGCGGCGATGTCGGGATCGAGGCCGAGCGTGGGCTCGTCGAGAAAGAGCAGCTCGGGCTCGTTGACGAGCGACTTGGCCAGCGCGACGCGCTGCTTGAGCCCGGTCGACAGGTCCGAGTACGGGGCGCGCCGGTACGGCTCGAGCTCGCACAGCTCGATCAGCGCGTCGACGCGGCGCCGGAGCGCGCGACCGCTCAGGCCGTAGAGCCGGCCGTAGAACGCGACGATCTCGCCGACCCGCAGGCTCCACAGGAACGACGGCCGCCCGCTCACCATGTTCAGCCGGCGCCGGAGCGCGCCCGCCTCGCGCACGACGTCGTGGCCAAGCACGGTCACGCGCCCGCGATCGGGCGTCAGGAGCGTGGCGAGGATCGAGAGCAAGGTGGTCTTGCCCGCGCCGTTCGGGCCGAGCACGCCGACGATCGCGCCGCGCGCCACCGTCAGCGAGACGCCGCGCAGCGCGGCCGTCTCGCGGCGGTGCAGCCACCCCGAGCGAAACGTCTTCTCTACGTCGTGCGCGTCGATCGCGAGCATACTCAGTGATGATACCATCCAGGTCATGGCGGGCTCAGACGAGTGGCGCTGCGCCGCCGCGACGGTGCCGCCCGGCCACAGCGCGACGTTTCGCCTCGAGCGCGCCGGGCGCGCGGTGAGCGCCTTCGTCGTGAATCACGACAGCCAGTTTCGCGCGTACGTGAACCGCTGCCCGCACGTCGGCACTCCCCTCGACCTCTGGCCGAACGAATTCTTCGCCGAGGACGGGCGGGCGCTGATCTGCTCGACCCACGGCGCGCTCTACGAGCCGCTCAGCGGCCGCTGCACGGCCGGTCCCTGCGTCGGCGACCACCTCACAGCGCTGCCGCTGGCGCTCGACGGCGACACGCTGGTGGTGCGCCTGCCGCCGGCCGCGCGATGAGCGGCCGCGCCCGTCCGGCGCGGGGCGGGGGCCCCGCCGGCCGAGGCGCGCCCGTGGATGCCGGATGAGCGACCTCGCCGCGGTCGAGCAGGCGAACGCGCGCTTCTACCAGGCGTTCGAGACGCTCGACCTGGCGCGGATGGAGCTCGTGTGGTCGCACGGCCAGCACGTGAAGTGTGTCCACCCGGGTTGGCCCATCCTGGTCGGCTGGGACGCCGTGCGCTCCTCGTGGGCGACGATCTTCGAGAACACCGCCGAGATGCGGTTCACGCTCTCGGACGTTCGCGCCAGCGCGTGCGGCGACCTGGCCTGGGTCACCTGCACGGAGAACATCTTCTCGGAAGTCCACGGACGCCTCGCGGTCACCTCGGTCCTCGCGACGAATCTGTTCGAGCGCGGACCCGACGGCTGGCGGCTGATCCACCACCACGCCTCCCACGTTCTCACGGCATCGCCCGAGCGCGATTCGCCCAACAACTAGCCCCGCCGCGGACGCGGCCGATTCAGCGGCCGCGCTGGAGGAGGATCCAGCCGTCGGCTCGCGCGATCTCCCGGTAGCCGGTGGCCGGGTGCGCGAGTACCACCGGCTCGAGGTCGAGGACGTACTCGCTGACGCCGGTCCCGGTTGGATAGATGAAGATCTGGCTGCGGGTCGCCAGGTGCGGTGCGAGTCGCTCGTTGGCGCTCACCGCCGCGTCGCCCGGGATCCGCTGCATCAGCGCGTGGGCGGCGCGCTGCCTGGCGTCCAGCCGCCAGCGCGTGACCATCAGATCGTTCGTCGTGCGCGCAGTGAGCAGGACGCTCGCGAAGAAGGCAAGGCCGAGGACCGCCGGAGCGCGCCGCCACTGGCGGATCCGGGCGTAGCCGTCGACGGCGGCGAGCATCAGGAACGGTAGGACGAAGGCCTGGTACTGGGAGCGGAAATTGGCGAGGACGGGATCGATGCTGAGGAGGTTCATCGCGAGCGCCGGCAGCACCGCCGCCAGCGTGCGGGGCGCCAGCAGCGGGAGGAGCCCGAGCGGCAGCAGCATGACCAGGAGATAGACGATCTTGCCACCGGCGAACGCGACGCCGACCCAGCGCCAGGGGCGCGCGACGATGTTCAGGAGGATCTCGGCGAGGGAAGACCCCAGATAGGCGTGGCGGTGGAGGTGCGGGTACGGCTCCCCGCGGAAGAGCGGCATTACGTACTTGAGGTCGACGGCCAGCAGGAGCACGCTCACCACGGCCACCGCCGCGCCGAGCCGCAAGCGTCCGCGCGCGGCGGCGAGCCAGATCCCGAAGCCGAACACGGCGACCGCGGCGTCCTCGCGGCACGCCAGGGTGAGCGCGAGGGCGACCGCGCACCACACGGGGCGGCCGGCGTCGAACGCGAGCGCTGCGACGACGATCAAGGTGATGGCGAAGGCCTGCGGATGGATGTCGCGGATGTTGATACCGTGGAGCGACGGGTTGACGACAAAGAGCAGCGCGAGGCCGCCGGCGGCCGGCGCCGTCCCGAGCCGGCGCGCCGCGTAGCCGTATACCGCGAGGGCGCCCGCGGCGAGCACGAGCGTCTGGACCACGAGCAGTCCGATCGCGCCCGGCGCCGCCCACGCGAGCGGGACCAGGAGATAGAGCACGGGCGAGAGATGATCGCCCCAGGCGTGCATCGGGGGAAACGTCACGTACGCGCCGCGGCCAGCGGCGATACTCCAGACGACCTGGACGTAGTAGCCGAGGTCGAGGGCGTGCGTCTGGAGGGCCAGGTGCCGGGTGACGACGATGAATCCCATCACGAGCGCGTAGGCGACCGCGCCCCCGATCGCGATCCGCGCGGGCGTGACGGTCGGCAGCCGGCGCGGGGCGGCCAGCGCCCGGAGCGCTACGAGCACCGCCAGAGGGATGACGACCTCGTCGGCGCGGGCGAGCGAGCGACCGGCCACCGCGAACCCACCGGTCGCGATCACCGCCACCAGGACGAGCGCGACGCACGCAGCGGCCGCCTCCAGGAGACGGGCGGCGCGCGTCAAGGCAGGCGGGTGTATCGGGCTCGCAGGCTGTCGAAGCGGCGCGAGCGCCGCAGACCACGCTGGTTGAGCGTGAACCAGAAGAGCACGGAGAGGATCCGCAGTCCGTAGCCGACTGAGGCGACGAAGCTCGCGGACGACGCCTCCGGGAAATAGCGCGTCGGCACCGCGATCTCGGCGATCCGGAAGCGCGCGGCGACGACCTGCGCGATGATCTCCTGGTCGAAGACGAAGCCGTCCGAGTTCGCCGGGAAGTTGACGGTCTCGAGCACTTCTCGCCGGAACGCGCGATAGCCGGTGTGGTACTCCGAGAGCGAGAGCGAGAACACCCGGTTCTCCAGGCCCGTCAGGAATCGGTTGGCGAGATACTTCCACCAGGGCATGCCCTGGGCGAGCGCCGAGCCCTCCTTGAGCCGCGAGCCCAGCACCACGTCGGCCCGACCGGTCACGATCGGCTCGATGATCTGCGGCACGAGCCGCGGATCGTACTGATAGTCGGGGTGCACCATGACGACGACGTCGGCGCCGGCCCGCAGCGCCTCCGCATAGCAGGTCTTCTGGTTGGCGCCGTAGCCGTAGTTGCGGTTGTGGACGAAGATCTCGAGGCCCAGCTGGCGGGCAACGTCGAGCGTCGCGTCGGTCGACCCGTCGTCGACCAGGATCACGAGGTTCACGGTGTCCTTCGGCAGCTCCTCGTAGGTCAGCCGGAGCGTGCGGCCGGCGTTGTACGCCGGCATCACCACGACCACCTTGGGCGCGGATCGAGTCACGCTCATGAGGCTCCTGGCCGCTCGGCGGCACCCTTCGGATAGGCCAGCACGATGAACTGATAGCCGAGAAGCCGGCGGACCTTCCGGGCGATCACGGCGTTGATCGAGTGGGTGGCGGCCACCCACCTCCGGTGCCAGCTCGCCGGCAAGATCTGGTAGAGCGGCGCGGGGGTCGCGGTGAAGCGCTCGATCGAGAGGCCCGCGTCGGCGAGCATCGCGCGCAGCGAGCGCTCGGTGAAGAACCTCAGGTGCGACTGGTCGAGGATTCCGCGGTCGAGATAATCGAACCGACCGATCAGGAGCAGCAGCCGGATCCAGAGATGCGCGATGTTCGGCACCGAGATGATCACGAAGCCGTTGGGGCCGAGGCTCCGGTCGAGCTCGACGAGCACGCGTAGCGGATCCACGAGGTGCTCGAGCACGTCGCCGTAGACGATGACGTCGAACGGCCCCTCGCCGACCGGGATCTCGCGATCGAGATTCATCGTGATCATCCGCTCGCAGTGGCGCGCGCCGGCCTGCGCGAGCGCCGGATCGCCCTCGATCGCGGTCACACGCCATCCGCGCTCGGTGAGCTGCCGGCTCAGCAGGCCGTCGGCGGCGCCCACGTCGAGCAGCCGCCGGCCCCGCCCCTCGCCCAGCCAGCGCAGGATCACCGAGTGACTGCTGTGCGGGTCCGGCTTGAGCACGTACCGGGGCGGCGCGCCGCTCATCGTCCAATCATCGGACGTCAGGCCGTCGATCGGCAACATTGGAATAAAGCCGGCGCCCGCCCGACTCGGCGATCAGGTGGACGGAGGCGGGCGGCAAGGCGCGGACCACGCTCCGCCCCGCGTCGACGGTCGAGATCAAGAAGGCGCGGCCGGGCCCCGCCCAGACCTGCTCGAGCCGCGGCGAGTCCCAGAAGACGTCGCGCGCCTCGGCGAGGCCGGCGCCGAAGGCGAGATTGGGCTGCAGACCGTTCACGACGTGAATCGGCGTCTTCACCGCCAGGAGCAGCGAGGCGCTGAGCTCGATCAGCCCCTCGTGCATGACGACGTCGCCCGGCGCCAGCCGCTGCAGAAGCGCCTCGGTCAGCGGACGGAGCGAACGGGCTCGGGCGAGCTGCGTGCGCGCGTCGGCCGCGACGGCGGGCAGGAAGGCGATCGTCGCCGCCAGTGCGATCCCGACGCCGAGGGCGGTGGCGCGCCGCCAGGCGGCAACGCCCAGGGCCGCCGTGGCGAGAGCGAAGATCACGACGCCGGCTCGACCGAGCGCGGCCACGTCGAGCCCGGTCGGCAGGCCGACGCGGACCGGGAGGGCCCCGATCGCGGCGGCCGCGGACACGAGCGTGACCAGCGCGAACAGCGCGAGGACCGGGACCAGGAGCGTCCGGGCCGGCCTCGCGCCGGTCGCGCCGTCGATCGCCTCGTCCCAGACGCGCGCGGTCAGGAGCGCGAGCGCCGGAAACGCGACAAGGGCGTGGTGAGGCAGCTTGAACGGGGCGATCGCGAACACACCGACGGCACAAGCCGACCACAGGCCGAGCAGGAGCCAGAGTCGCGCCCGCGCGCCCTCGCGGGGCCGCCTGAACGCCCGCACGAAGGCCGAGGGCAGCGCCAGCGCCCAGGGAAGGAAGCCGACAAGGGTCAGCGCGAGAAAGCCGAGCAGACCCAGCGGCGCTTCCTCGTCGAGAGCCAGGCGCGGGCGCGTGAAGGCGTAGAGGTGATTGTCGACGACCATGTGGCGGAGGAAGCCGGGAGTCCGCGTTTCCATCAGAACGTACCAGGGCGCCGCGATCGCTGCGGCGACGAGCACGCCCCACCACGGGATCCACGGACCCACGGGCCGCTCGCGCGTGAGCCAGAAGAAAACGGCGATGACCGGCACGACGCCGAGCGCGTCGAGAAAGTCCCGCGTGAGCATGGCGAGCCCGAGCCCTGCGTAGAAGACGAAGAGCCCGCGCCGCCGGTCGCCGAGATACGCGAGCACGAACCCGGCCCAGGCGAGCGTGACCCAGAAGACGAACAGGAGCTCGGGCCGAGCGGTGCGGCCGTAGACGAAGACGCCGAGGTTCGCGGCGAGCATGAGCCCGGCGAGTAGCCCGAGCCGCGGCCCGCCCAGGGCCACCCCGAGCCGGGCGGTCAGCGCCGTGCAGCCCACGGCCGCCAGCGCGGGCCAGAGCCGGGCCACGAACGGCGTGGGACCGGCCGCGCCGAACGAGGCGGACACGAGCCAGTGCAGGAGCGGCGGCTGGTCGACGTAGCGCACGCCGTCGATCCGCGGCGTGATCCAGTCGCGCGCGAGCACCATTTCGCGCGCGATCGCGGCATGGAACCCTTCCGGCGGATCGAGGAACGGCGCCGCGCCGAGCCCGACGAGGTACAGGCCGACCGCAACGAGAGCGACGCCGAGCGAGACGCCGCGCACCGACCGAGAGCTAGGTGACCTTCACGAGCGCGTCGGCCGGCAGGCGCCGGAGGAACTCGGTCAGCGCGCCGTCGAGGTACCCTCGATCGCGGGACTCGAGCGTCACTTTCACCTTGTACTCGGGATTGGAGAACTCGGGATACGACCCCAGCAGCAGCAGCGGGAAATCCGCCAGGAGGCGGTTCAGGTAGTCGGCGAGGACGCCCTCGCCGATGGCCACGAAGACGTTCTTCAGGTGGATCGGCTGATCGCGAAACCGCTCGCGGATCGCCTCGAACTTCTGGCGGAAGATCTCGGGCACTCCCGGCAGGACGTACACGTTGCGCACGAGCACGGTCGGAAAGCGGATCGTCTCGCCGCCGACCAGCTCGGCCCCCTCGGGGATTTCGGCCATCTTGAGATGCGATTCGTTGAGCCGGTCGCGGAAGTGCCGCTCGAGCAGACCCACCAGCATGGGGTGGCGCACGACCTTGGCCCCCATCGCCATCGCGACGCCCTCGATCGTGACGTCGTCGTGGGTCGGGCCCACCCCACCGGACGTGAAGACGACGTCGTGGGCGCGGCTGAAGGCCGTGACTTCCTGGGCGATCAGCGGGATTTCGTCCGGGATGACCGAGATGCGACGTACGTCGACGCCGAGCGCGCGGAGCTCCCGGCACAGGTACGCGGCGTTGGCGTCGGCGATCTTCCCGGAGAGGATCTCGTTGCCGACGAGAATGATGCCCGCGGTCTTCGGCATGGGCCCCGGGCGATTCTACGATGCTAGAATGCGGTAGTCCAGGCAACCAGGGAGGCGCGATGATCCAATTGAGCGGCTGGGCGCTCACGCTCGGCGCCTCGTCGGGGTTCGGCGCCGCCGTGAGCCTCGCGCTGGCGCGCGCGGGGCTCCACATCTTCGGCGTCCACCTCGACCGTAAGGCGACCCAGGGCAACGTCGAGCGGATCACGAGCGAGATCAAGGCGCTCGGTCGGGAGGCCGTCTTCTTCAACGTCAACGCCGCCGACGCCGAGAAGCGCGCCGAGATCGCCGGCCAGATGGCCGAGACTCTCGAGAAGCGCGGCGAGCCCGGCACCCTGCGCGTGCTCCTGCACTCGCTGGCGTTCGGCACGCTCAAGCTCTACGTCGCCGATCCGATGAAGGAGGCCGTCACCTCGGCGCAGATGGACATGACGCTCGACGTCATGGCCCACTCGCTCGTCTACTGGACGCAGGAGGTGGTCGGCCGCGGGCTCATGACGCGCGGCGGACGCATCTACGCGATGACGTCCTCCGGCGGCACCCGGGTGCTGCCCTTCTACGGCCCGGTGTCCGCGGCGAAGGCCGCACTCGAGTCGCACATCCGCCAGCTCGCCTCCGAGCTCGCCCCGCAGGGCATCACGGCCAACGCCATCCGCGCCGGCGTGACCGACACGCCGGCCCTGCAAAAGATCCCGCGACACGACACGATCATCGCGGAGGCGCGTCGCCGCAATCCGAGCGGGCGCATGACGACGCCCGACGACGTCGCGCGGGCCATCGTCGTGCTCTCCCACCCGGACACGTACTGGATCACGGGCAACGTGATCGGCGTCGACGGCGGGGAAGATATCGTCGGGTGACCTACACCCAGGGGGTGGTGCTCGGCCTCGTCCAGGGACTCACCGAGTTCCTCCCGGTTTCGTCGTCCGGTCATCTGATCCTCGTGCCACACGTCTTCGGCTGGCCCGATCAGGGCCTCGCCTTCGACGCGGTCATGCACCTCGGCACGCTCGCCGCGCTGCTCGCCTATTTTCGGCGCGAGCTCCTGGGCATGGCGTCGGGCGCGCTCTCGCGCCGGCTGGCGGTTCTGCTGGTCGCGGCCACGATCCCGGGCGCCCTGGCCGGTGCGTTTCTCGAAAAGCTCATCGAGTCGAGGCTGCGCTCGCCCATGATCATCGCGGTCGCGACCGCCGGATGGGCGATTGTCATGTGGATCGCCGATCGTCGGGCCGCGGCGGCGCCCTCGGTGCCGGGCGACCCGCTCGAGCGGGTCTCGGCGGGCCAGGCCCTCTCGGTCGGCTGCGCCCAGGCCCTCGCGCTGATTCCGGGCACTTCGCGCTCGGGTATCACGATCACCGCCGGCCTCCTGGGCGGCATCGACCGCGCGACGGCGGCGCGCTTCGCCTTCCTGCTGGGCATCCCGATCACCGCCGGGGCCGGCTGCCTGAAGGCGCTCCACCTGTTGAGGGAGGGTGTTCCGCCGGGCGAGGCCGGGCCGCTGGCGGCGGCGCTCGTCACGGCGTTCGTCAGCGGCTGGCTCGCGGTGTGGTTCCTGGTGAGCTACCTCAAGAGGCGCTCGCTCCGACCGTTCGTCGTCTACCGGCTGCTGCTCGCCCTCGTCATCTTCGTGGTCGTCCTGCGCGGCTGACGGGCAGGGCCGGCTACTCGGTCCGCCGCGACGGCCTCAGGCCCACATCAGATCGAAGAGGCGGCACGTGTTGCTCGAGAGCTGGTACATCACGTCCTCGATTGGCAGGCCCTTGAGCTTCGCGACTTCCTCGGCGACCCGGCTGGCGAGCCAGGGGCCGGAGTCGATGCCTTCGAACTCGCCCCCGTATTCCCAGGGACCGTCGCTCTCCACGAGCAGCGCGTCGAGCGGGACACCCGTCACCAGATCGCGGTCGCGGTCGCGCGAGACGAGGTCGGGCGTGACCGAGACCAGATAGCCGGCGTCGACGATCGCGCGCGTGACCGCGGTGGGCGCCTTGTGCCAGTGGAACACCGCGCGCTCGACGCCGTGGTGCTTGAGCGCCGCGAGCGCGTCGGCCGCGGCGCCGTGCGGCGCGTGCAGCGCGACCGGCAGATTCCAGCGGATGGCGAGATCGAGCAGGCGATCGAGCCGAGCCCGGCCGCGCGTCTTGAGCGCGCCCGGGTCGGGCGCGCCGTCCAGCGAATACCAGGGCAGGCCGATCTCGCCGATGCCCACGATGCGGGAATGGTGCGCGGCGATCTGCGCCTCGACGCGCTCGAGATCGTCCTCGGTGAGATCCGTCCGGTCCGGGTGAAACCCCAGGCACGCCCAGACCGCCTTGGGCGCGGCCGCCGCCGCCTCGAGCGTTTGCGCGTTCGTCTCGGGGTCGCACCCGACGGCGATCGCGCCCCACACGTCGTGCGCCATCGACAGCCGGAGCGTCTCCTTGAGGTCGGCGAATGCCGGATCGTGCAGGTGACAGTGGCTGTCGATGACCATTGCGCCGTCTATCAGGTCCCCGCCACCACCATGCGGCCGATCCTGAGCGTGGGCGCCACCGTGCGGTCACGCAGGATCAGATCGTCCCCGACGCCGTCGATCGCCGACAGCATCTCGAGCAGGTTGCCGGCCACCGTCACCTCCTCCACCGGGTACGCGAGCTCGCCGTTCTCGATCCACTGCCCCACGGCGCCGCGTGAATAATCGCCGGTCACGCCGTTCACGCCGAAGCCGATCAGCTCGGTCACGTAGAAGCCGTTCTTGACGGAGCGGATCAGCTCTGCCGGCGTCGTCTTGCCCGGTAGCAGCATCAGGTTGGTCGTCGTGACCGAGACGCCGCTGCCGTCGCGGCCGGCGTGGTGCGTGGACGAGAGACCGAGCTTGCGAGCGCTGTAGGTGTCGAGCAGGTACGACTCGAGCACGCCGTCGCGCACCAGCACGGTCCGCCCGGTCGCCAGCCCCTCGCCGTCGAACGGGCGCGAGCCGAGCGCCGACGGGATCAGCGCGTCGTCCACGATCGTGACGGCCGACGCCGCGATCTTGGTCCCGAGCCGGTCGAGCAGGAACGAGGCGCGGCGATAGAGGCTCGGCCCGCTCGCCGCTCCGGCGATCGAGCGGACCAGGCTCGCCGCGGTCTCCGGGTCGAACACCACGGGGACCTCGACCGACTTCATTTTCCGAGCGCCCAGCCGGCGCACGGCGCGGGCCGCCGCCTTGCGGCCGACGGCCTCCGGGTCCTCGAGCTTCGCGCGCTTGCGCGCGCTCGAGTACCAGTAGTCGCGCTGCATCTCGCCGTTGCGCGACGCGATCGGCGACACGCTGATGCTGAAGCCGGTCGTGCCGTAATCGTGGGCGAAGCCGTGGGAGGTCGCGTAGGCGTAGCGGGCGCGGCGGTCCGAATACTCGGCGCCCTCGGAGTTGGTCACGCGCGGATCGCTCTCGAGCGCCGCCGCCTCGGCCCGGCGCGCGAGCTCGATCTTCTGCTCGGGCGTGAGGTCGGCCCCCGCGTCCTCGAGGTCGAGGTCGGGCACCTCGGCGACCAGGGTCGACGGATCCGGCAGCCCGGCGTGAGGATCATCCGCCGTGATCCTCGCCAGCGCCGTCGCCTCGTCCACCACGCGCTCGAGCGAATCGCGCGACAGGTCCGAGGTCGACGCGGCGGCCGACGCGCGGCCCGCGAAGACGCGCAATGAGAGGCGCTGCTCGCGCGAGTGGCTGATGTTCTCGATCTCGCGCATGCGCACCGAGGCACTGAAGCGGCCCTCCTCGACGAGGAAGCCGTCGGCGGCGGTGGCGCCGCGCTGCGCGGCGCGCTTGAGCACCGAGACCAGGAGGTCCGTGTTCATACCGCGGTCCCTCCGACGGTGATGCCGTCGATCCGGATCGTCGGGAGCCCGACGCCCACCGGCACCGACTGGCCGTCCTTGCCGCAGGTGCCGACGCCCTCGTCGAGCTTCAGGTCGCTCCCGACGCGCGACACGCGCGTGAGCGCCTCCGGGCCGTTGCCGATCAGGGTCGCGCCCTTGACCGGCGCCGTGATCCGCCCGTCCTCGACCAGGTAGGCCTCGCTCGCCGAGAACACGAACTTGCCGTTCGTGATGTCCACCTGGCCGCCGCCGAAGGTCACGGCGTAGAGGCCGTGCTTCACCGATCTCAAGATCTCCTCGGGGTCGTCCTGCCCGGCGAGCATGAACGTGTTGGTCATGCGCGGCATCGGCGCGTAGGCGTACGACTCGCGCCGTCCGTTGCCGGTCGGCTTCATGCCCATGAGCCGGGCGTTGAGCCGGTCCTGCATGTAGCCGGTGAGGACGCCGTTCTCGATCAGCACGGTGCGCCCGGTCGGTGTGCCCTCGTCGTCGACGTTGAGCGAGCCGCGGCGATTCGCGATCGTCCCGTCGTCGACGACCGTGACCAGCTCCGAGGCGACCTTCTGCCCCATGCGCCCGGCGAAGGCCGAGGTGCCCTTGCGGTTGAAGTCGCCCTCGAGCCCGTGGCCGATCGCCTCGTGCAGGAGAATCCCCGGCCAGCCCGGCCCGAAGACGACCGTCATCGAGCCGGCCGGCGCGTCGACCGCGCCGAGCTTGAGCGCAGCCTGGCGCGCGGCCTCCGTGGCGAACCGCCGCCAGCGTCCGTCCTCCAGGAAGAAGTCGAACGTCACTCGCCCGCCGCCGCCGTACGAGCCGATCTCACGCTTGCCGCCTTCCTCGGCGATGGCGGTGACGTTCAACCGCGTGAGCGGACGGACGTCGCCGACCGTCCAGCCGGACGCGGTGGCGATCAGCATGATGACTTCTTCGCTCGAGATCGACGCGATGACCTGCTTGATGCGGGGATCCGCCGCACGCGTCTCGGCGTCGATCCGCCGCAGCAGGTCGAGCTTGCGAGCCAGCTCGGCGGCGATCGGCGGCTCGGACAGGGTGTAGAGATCGTGCGGCCGGCCCCGGCCCGGCAGTGCCAGATTCCCGGACGACGCGCTGCGGTCGGCGATGGCGCGCGCCTGGCGCGCGGCCTCCTCCAGGTTCTTGAGCGAGATCTCGTCGGTATGGGCGTAGCCGGTGCGGGTCCCCGACTGGGCCCGAACCCCGGCGCCCTGGCTCACGTGGCGGGAGGCCTTTTTGACCGCGCCTTCCTCGAGAACCATGTCTTCGTTGATGCGGTACTCGAGGTAGATATCGGCGTCGTCGACGCGGCCGAGCAGGTTGCCGCCGAGGACGCGCTCCATGAGATCGGACGTGATGCTGAATCGATCAGAAAAAAAACTCTCCGGGCGAGTGCGAGCAAGATTTGTCATTGGCGGTTCGGCCTCCAGGGCTTCGTGAGGGCCAATCCTATCGCGCGGCCCTCGGCGCCCCAAGCTTTTTGGATTCGTCTTTCCTACACGTTCATTCTACCTGCCGCGTGAAGGACGCTACCGGCGGCACGAAGCTAGCCAGTCGCTTGAAAGGCCTGAATTATCTCGTGAATGCGTCTGACTCCGTGCACGAGCGACGGACCGGGCGAGAGGATGTCAGCGCCGTCGATCTCGTGAATCTGGCCGCTCTTCACGGCCGCGATGCGCGCCCACCCCGGACGGCTCGCGATTCGCGCCGCGTCGACCGGCTTGCCGCACCACGACGCGAGGATGATCTGAGGATCACGCTCGACGACGTCTTGCGTAGCGACGATCCGCTCGGGGGCCGCCCGCTTCTCGCGAAGCTCGGCGAAGACGTCGCTGCCGCCGGCGATCTCGATGGCCTCCGACACCCAGCGAATGCCCGCGATCAGCGGGTCCATCCACTCCTCGAAGTAGACGCGCGGACGATCGGGCCACGCCGCCGAGTACTCGCGCACCTGACGGAGGTCGTCCTGCACGTCGCGAATCAGCTCGCGCGCCTGGCGCTCGCACCCGAGGGCGCCCCCGATGACCAGGATCGCGTCCAGGATCTCGTCGAACGAGCGCTGGTTGGTGCAGAGCACGGTCACACCCGCGCCGATCAAATCGCGGACGACGTCTCGCTGCAGATCGGAGAAGGCCAGGACCAGATCGGGCTCGAGCGCGAGGATCCGCTCGAGCTTGAACGTGGTGAAGCCGCCGACGCGGGCCTTTTCCCGCGCGGCTTCCGGCCGGCGCGCCGTGCCGGGGACGCCGACGACGCGGTCACCGGCGCCGAGCAGGAAGGCGATCTCGGCGGTCTCGGCGGTAAGGCAGACGATGCGCCGCGGAAAGTCGGCGCGACTCGTCCCGTACATGTCTAGCCAGTCAAGCTGCTAGGACGCGCGGGCCGGACGCGGCCGCGCGACGCCGGCGAAGTGGCTGAGCAGAAGCCATCCAGGCAAGGCGCGCACGAGGTCTTTCGGTCCCTCGACCCGTATGTCTCGCGCGCGAAGCGCGTCATCGAATGCGACGTCGCCGAGCCAGACTCGCGTGAACGCCGCGAGGTCCGCGGCCACCACCAGATCGACTTCATAGCCGGGATCCTTGAGGCACAGGTCGACCTCCCGGCGGCTGGCGACGAGCCAGGAGGTTGCGGGCCCGCGGCCGGCCGGCACGCCGCGAAACTCGAACCGGATCACCACCCGCCGCTCGGGCAGTCGGTCGACCGCCAGGCGACGCCGGATGTTCCACAAGAGCAGCATCGCGTCGAGGTTTTCGGCGGAGGCGCGCCCGTGGACCCACCGCTGGCCCCAGGCGCCGAGCGACTCGATCACGTCGTGGAACTCCGCGCCCGCTTGGCTCAGGCGGTATTCGCGGCCCCGTCCCGCGGGCCGGCTTTCGATGACGCCCGCGTCCTCGAGGTGCCGCAGGCGCTGGGTCAGGAGCGCTCGCGAGATGAGCGGCATTCCGCGCCGGATCTCCGAGAACCGCCGGCTTCCCGCGAAGAGCTCGCGCAGGATCAGCGGCGTCCAACGCTCCGCGAAGATTTCACAGGCGACCGCCACCGGACAGAACTGCCCGTATCCGTGCATGCTGGGGGCGACTGTAGGCCCGTCCCGGGTAACGGGCAAGTTCATTTTTTGGGCTTTCGGTGCCGGCGCGCGGGGGGCATCTTCGTGGGATGGCGCCACCGGCTCTCGCGGTCCGGACCTCGAGGGGACATGCGATGGCAGAGAATCGATCGCACGATCACTGGGTCGCTGTCGTCCGGCAGCTCGGCCCGGCCTTCGCGGCGCGGGCGGCCGCCCACGACGCCGACGACTCCTTCGTCGCCGACAACTACAAAGACCTTCGCGCGCACCGGCTTTTCTCGGCGGGCGTGCCCGCCGAGCTCGGCGGCGGCGGCGCCTCGCAGGCCGAGCTCGCCGACGCCCTGCGCGTGCTGGCGACCTACTGCAGCTCGACCGCGCTGGCGCTGTCGATGCACACGCATCAGGTCCTCATCCCCGCCTGGCGGTGGCGCTACGAGGGTTCGACGGTCGAGCCATTTCTTCGCCGAGTGGCGGCCGAGGAGCTGATCCTGGTCTCCACCGGCGGATCGGACTGGGTCGCGGGCTCGGGCACGGCCGAGAAGGTCGAGGGCGGCTATCGGATCTCGGCCAGAAAGATCTTCGCCAGCGGCGCCCCCGCGGGTGATCTTCTGATGACGATGGCCGTCTACGACGATCCGAAGGACGGGCCGACCGTTCTTCACTTCGCGATCCCGCTGAGCGCGTCCGGCGTGAAAGTTCAGGACACCTGGCGGACCCTCGGCATGCGTGGCACCGGATCGCACGACATCGTGCTCGACCGGGTGTTCGTGCCGGAGGCCGCGATCGGCGTGCGCCGACCGGCCGGGCGGTGGAGCCTCCCGATGCACGTGACGGCCGCGCAGGCGCTGCCGATCATCTATTCCGTGTACGTCGGTGTCGCCGAGGCGGCGTGCGCGCTGGCGCTCGACGTGGCGGCGAAGCGGCGCGACGACCCGACCATCCAGGCTCTCGTCGGCGAGATGGAGAACGAGCTCACGACCGCGCGGCTCGCGCTCGGTCACATGCTCGACGCGGCGCGCGGCTCGATGGGCGCCGAGACGACCGGCAAGGTCCTCGTCGGACGCACCCTCGTCGCCCGTGCGGTCGTCAAGACGGTGGAGCGGGCCATGGAGGTCGCGGGCGGCGCCGGGTTCTACCGCAGCCTCGGGCTCGAGCGTCTCTTCCGTGATGTCCAGGGGGCTCGCTATCACCCGGTACGCGAGCCCGCGCAGGTGCTCTATACAGGACGACTCGCGCTCGGTCTCGACGTGAACGGCTAGACGTCTCTCAACCCGCGTATGAAGGAGTCAAGCTCATGCATGTGAAACATTGGGTCGCCATTCTCCTCCTGGCTCTCGCGACACTGACCGGCGCCCTCTGCGTTCAGGCCGACGTCGTCACCGACGCCAACGCCAGGGCCGTCGACATCGCCTCGAAGCTCCCGGCAACGCCGCCGGCCGTGCGCGTGATGGCGTTCGTCCAGGTGTCGGTGTTCGAGGCGGTCAACGCGATCACCGGCCGCTATCCGCCGCTGCAGGGAAAGATCAACGCGGCGCCCGGCGCCTCGGTGGACGCGGCGGTCGCGGCCGCCGCGCGAACCGCGCTCTCGAAGCTGATGCCTGCCGCCCACCAGGCGGCGATCGACGCGGACTACGAGGCCGCCTTGAAGCTCGTGCCGGACGGCCCGGCCAAGACCAGCGGCGTCGCGGTCGGCGAGCAAGCGGCCGCGGCGTGTCTGGCCCGCGTGGATGAGGGGCTCACCCTCCCCGACACCTATCGGCCCCACGCGGCAGCCGGCGTCTACGTGCCGACCCTGCTTCCCGCGGTGCCGAACTGGGGCAAGCGGAAGCCCTGGGTGATGACCAGCGGCTCGCAGTTCCGGCCGGGTCCCCCGCCCGCCCTGACGAGCGAGAAGTGGACGCGGGACTACAACGAGATCAAGGCGCTCGGCGCGAAGAACAGCACGCAGCGCACGCCGGAGCAGACCGCCATCGCCAGGTTCTGGGAGGCGACGGCGCCGGTCGTCTACTGGCCGGTAGCGCGCTCGGTCGCGGCCGCGCCGGGCCGCGACGCGACCGCGAACGCGCGGCTGCTCGCGATCGCCGCGATGGCCATGGACGACGCGCTCACCGCCGTCTTCGACGCCAAGTACACGTACAACTTCTGGCGACCGATCACCGCCATCCGCAACGGCGACACCGATGGCAACGACGCCACCGAGCGCGATCCGAGCTGGACGCCGTTCATCGACACCCCCATGCATCCGGAGTACCCGTGCGCCCACTGCATCGTGTCAGCCTCGCTCGGCGCGGTGCTCGAGGCCGAGCTCGGCGGCGGGCCGGTACCGAGCCTGAGCTCGGCGAGCTACACGGCAGGCGGTGCCGTGCGCACGTGGAAAACGGTCGCCGACTTCGTGCAGGAGGTCGCGGTCGCCCGGATCTACGACGGCGTGCACTACCGCGGCTCCACGGAGGTCGGCACCGTGATGGGCAAGCAGATCGGCGAGCTGGCGGTGAAGAGCTTCCCGAAGCCGATCCGCTGATCGTTGCTCTCCGGCGCGGGGCCTATCCCTCGTAGGTCTCGCGCCGCGCCAGCCCGCGCTGTGCGGCGAGGTAGCTCGTGCGCGTCATCGGCGGCTTGGCGTTGGCCAGCACCTCGCGCGCGCCGGCGGCGCCGTCCCAGAGCATGTCGACCACCATGGCCGCGAGCGCCTTGGCGGGGCCGAGGTATGCGAGCGGCTTGTCGACGATGGCGAAGTCGGCGCCGTGGCCGGTGCCGGTGGCGCCGCCGACGTACGGATGCAGGATCGGCATGACCTGGGAGAGGTCGCCCATGTCGGTCGATCCGGTGCGGTGGCCGATCTGCCGGTAGTGCTCCTCCCCGAAGAGCGCGCCGACGTTGTCGCGGAAGTGGCGCGTCATGATCGGATCACACGACATCGGCATGTAGCCGGGCAAGGTCTCGATCTCGACCTTGGCGCCGAGCGCCAGGGCGCCGGCCCGCAGCGCGCGATCGACCTTCACGTTGGCGTCGAGGATCGCCTGCATCGTCCGGCCGCGCACGTACGTCTCGATCCGCACCTCGCCCGGGATGACGTTCACCTGCGAGCCGCCGTGAGTGATTATCGGGTGGACGCGGATCGTGTCCTCGTCGCGGAAGGTCTCGCGGATGGCGTTGATCGACATCAGGCCGATCTGCGCCGCGTAGAGCGCGTTCACGCCCATGTGCGGGGCGCCGCCCGCGTGGGCCGCCCGGCCGATGTAGCGGACCGTCTTCACGATGCAGCCGTTGTTCGAGGCGGGCACGCCGGCCTTGCCTTCCTCGGCGCGCGACGTCGTGTGGATCATCATCGCCAGATCGACGTCGTCGAAGTGGCCGAGCCGAAGGAGCTCGGGCTTGCCGCCGAGAAACTCGAGCTTGCCCGCGCGCGCCTGGGCCACGCGCCACTCGATGTCGCCGTACTCCTCGGCCGGCACGGAGAAGAACACCGCGCGGCCGGCGAGCTGGTCGAAGGCCCTGGCGTCGAGCAGGCCCATCGCCGCGCCGAGCATGCCGGCGATCTGGGCGTTGTGGCCGCAGGCGTGCGCGGCGCCCGTCGTCGGATCGCCCTCCGGATGGCCCGCGACGACCAGCGCGTCGAGCTCGCCGAGGACGGCGAAGGTCGGTCCCTCACCGCCGCGGCCCGACACGTCGGCCCGCACGCCCGTCATGGCGAGGCCCGACCGCGGGGACAGCCCGAGCTTCTTGAAGGTGTCCTCCACCAGGCGCGCGGTCTTGACTTCCTTGAACCCGAGCTCGGGCTGTCGTCGGATCTGCTCGCCGAGCCCGATGATCTCGTCGCCGCGCTGGTCGACCGCCTGGTAGACCCGCTGCTTCAGCTCGTCCTTGGTCATCTCGTCTCTCCGTGCCGCGGGAATTGGGAATGACATTCTACTGCCGCCGGCCGCGCGGCGCCTGCATACTGGCGGGAGCCGAATCCACCCGGGCCAAGAGGGTCACCATGGACGTTCTTCGCGCCGTCATCGCCAGGCTCTCCGTGGACATCCATCACGTCATCGAGGCGGCGGGCATCGTAGTGCTGGGCCTCGTCGTCTATTCGTATGCCCGACGCTGGTTCGACTCGAAGCGGCACGTCGCTCCACGGCTTCGCGCAATGGCGCTCGGCCTGATCTTCGGCATTCTGACGATCGCCCTGATGATCTCGCGCATCGAAGTGGGTCAGGGCACCTACGTCGACGCCCGTGCGCTGCCGATCGCGCTGATCACCCTGGTCGAAGGCGGCGGCGCGGGGCTGGTCGCCGCGCTCGTCGCCTCCGCCTATCGCGCATCGCTCGGCGGCGCCGGCGCGCTGGCCGGCGTGGTCGGGCTCCTGGCGATCGCCGGCGCGGCCGCCCTGGCGCTGGTGTGGGCGCGGCGGTCGGGAGGCGTGCGCTCGCGACACGGCTTCGTGCTGGGTGCCGCCGTCTACATCATCACGTTCGGCTCCTTCCTGATGCTGGGGGTTCGGGGGGTGGAGCTGTTCAGCCGCGACTGGCTCCCGCTCCTGATCGTCAGCGTGATCGGCATCGGCGGCTTCACGCGCCTCTTCGTCGACGTGGTCAACGCGCAGGCGGCCGAGGCAGCTCGGCGCGACGCCGCCGAGCTCCGCGCGGTGACCCTCCTGGCCCGGGCGGCGGCGCACGAGATCAACAACGCGCTCATGGTCGTGTCCGGCGGGCTCGCGATCCTCGCGCGGCGGCTCCCGGCCCAGAGCGAGGACGCTCAGTGGGCGGAGCGCGCGCGGGAAGGGGCCAACAAGGTGAAGGACATCGTCACGCGCATGAACACGATCACGCAGATCGAAGAAGTGCCCGGCCGCGGCCTGCTCGCGCCGATGCTCGACATCCGGCGATCCAGCGGGGCGCCGTAGCCCGTTCGCTCGCCCGAGCCTCAGGCGGGCCCGAGCACGTGGAAGCCTTCGCGCTCGGCGGCGGCCGCCTGACGGCGGTCGAAGGTGACGAACTCGAGCGTGCCGGGCTCGTGCTCTGCGGCGACGAGGGCGGCGCCGATGTGGAGCGCGTCAGCGGCGCGAAGCGCATGCGTGACCACGATGCGCTCGGCGTGACGCCGCACGATGTCGGCGGCGGTGACCTCCGACCAGCGCTCCCACGCGTCGAGGAAGTGCCGCCGCACGAGGGCTAGCTGGCGGGCGGCGGTGGGCTCGTCGTGAGTCCGGCGCGCCAGCGCGGCCAGCAGCTCGAGACGGGCCAGGGTCCAGACCACCACCTCGGGATCTTCGCGAAGCCGCCGCACGGCGGCGGCCGACTCACGCTCGGCGATGAACAGCGGCACGAGAGCCGAGGTGTCCCAGAATCTCACCAGCCGCGCTCGCGCTCGTCCAGCAGTCCGCGCAGGACCCCGCCCGGAAGCCGCGCGGGCTTGCGCGCAGGCACCCCGGTGACGCGGCCGCCGGTGCCGCGGCGGATGAGCCCCTGGCGCTCGAGCCGCGCGAGCCGGTCCGACGCGCCGCGGGTGCCCTCCTGCGGAAGGGGGACGAGGCGCGCGACCGGCCGGTCTCGATCCAGCACGATCACCGAGCCGCCGCGCCGGACGTGATCGAGGTAGCGGGACAGGTTGTTCTTCAGGTTGGCTATCTTGGCCTGCTTCACATGGCTATGTTAGCCATATTCGAGGTCAAGCCCCAAATCTTTGGCCGAACCGGCCGGGCAGGAAGTCCTTCACGGCGAGGCGAGGCTCGCGGCCCGTGATCCACTCGGTCATCAGGCGCGCCGTGATGGGCGCGAGCAGGATCCCGTTGCGGAAGTGTCCGGTGGCGACGAAGAGCCCGTCCACGCCGGGCCACGGGCCGAGCACGGGCAGGCTGTCCGGCGCCCACGGCCGGAACCCGCACCAGGTTCGCGCGATCGGCAGCGCGCGCAGCGCGGGCACCAGCTCGAAGGCGGAATGGAGCAACCCGGCGATCCCCTCGGCGGTGACGGCGCGCTGAAATCCCGCGCGCTCGACGGTCGCGCCGATCAGGAGCTCCCCCGACGGCCTCGGCGCCAGATAGACCTCGCCGTGCACGCAGTGCGTGACGACGGCAGGCACGTGGGCGAGGGCGATCATCTGGCCGCGCCGCGGCTCGATCCGGAGCGGCGCGCCGAGGCCGGCCATCAGCTCGCCGCTCCACGCGCCGGCGGCCAGGAGCACCGCGTCGCCGTCGACCCGCTCGCCCTCCGTCACCACGGCTCGCGCTCGGCCATTCTCGACCACCAGGCGGGACACGTTGCAGCCGGTCTTGATCTCGACGCCTGCGGCGGCCGCGGCCTGGGCGTACGCGAGCACCAGCCGCTGGTTGTTCAGCCAGTGATCGCCCTTGACGAATATCGCGTGGCGGATCTTCGGGGAGAGATACGGCTCGCGCCGGTGGAGCTCCTCGCCTTCCAGCCTCTCCACGCCGAATTCCGCGATGTCCGCCCACTGCCCGACGGCCCGCCGCTTCTGGGCCGCCGCGGCGGGATAGATGGTCCCGCGCGTGACGTACTCGACGTCGATGCCGGTGCGCTCCTGGAGATCGCGGACGACGTCGGGATAGAGGCGCCAGCTCGCGAGGGCGAGCCGCGCGAAGCTCGTCTCGGTCGATTCGTCGATGGGCGCCAGCAGGCCCGCGGCGGCGCTCGACGCCTCAGCGCCCGGCGTGGCCCGCTCGAAGACCGTGACCCGGCACCCGACCCTGGCCAGCTCGTAGGCGGCGGCGCAGCCGATGATGCCGCCGCCGACGACGAGGACCTTCACGCGCCCCGGTCCAGCGCGTCGAGAAAGCGCCGCGTCGCGTCGGCCGGGGACTCGGTGGCGATGATCGCCGAGATGACCGCGATGCCGCGGGCGCCGGCTCGCAGGACGTTCCTGACCCGGTCGGGCGTGATCCCGCCGATCGCGATCACCGGCAGGCGCACCGCCTCCGCGACCCGCGCCAGCCGCTCGAGCCCCTGGGGCGGGCCGTACGGGCGCTTGGACGGCGTGTCGTACACCGGACCGAACACCACCCAGTCGGCGCCCTTCAGCTCGGCCTCTACGGCCTCCTCGAGGGAATGCGTGGACACGCCGATCCGCAGCCGCTTGTCGGCCACCGCGCGGATGTCCTGGATGGCGAGCGATGTCGAGGTGCGCTGGACCGCGTCGGCGCCGACGGCAAGCGCCACGTCGACCCGGTCGTTGACGATCAGCAGCGCCTGCCGGTCGAGCGTGAGCGCGCGGATGCGCCGGCACACGAAGGCCAGGTCGCCGGCCCCGAGATCCTTCTCGCGGACCTGGACGGCGGGCAGGCCGGCCGCCAGGCACTCGCCCACGACCGCGGTGAGGTCGCGGCCGTGCGTCTGGGTGCGATCAGTGACCAGACAGAGCTTCAGCTCGTCCAATCGGGGACGCCCTCGAGCGGCGAGGACGCGGTGGCGTAGAGCTTCTTGCCGATGCGGCCGGCCTTGAAGGCCAGGCGCCCGGCCTCGACGCCCAGACGCATGGCGCGAGCCATCTCGACGGGGTCCTGCGCGCCCGAGATCGCCGTGTTCATCAGCACGCCCTCGCAGCCGAGCTCCATCGCGATGGCGGCGTCCGAGGCGGTGCCCACGCCCGCGTCTACGATGACGGGCACGCTGACCGACTCGAGGATGATCTTGATGTTGTACGGGTTCCGGATGCCGAGGCCGGATCCGATCGGCGCGCCGAGCGGCATGACGACGGCGGCGCCGGCGTCCTCGAGCTTCTTGGCCATCACCGGGTCGTCGTTCGTGTATGGCATCACCGTGAAGCCCTCGCGCGCGAGCGTGCGCGTGGCCTCGAGGAGCCCGAAGACGTCCGGAAACAAGGTGCGCGGGTCGCCGATCACCTCGAGCTTGACCATCTCGCCGAGCCCGGCCTCGCGGGCCAGATAGCACGTACGGATCGCCTCGTCCGCGGTGTAGCAGCCGGCGGTGTTCGGCAGCAGGGTGTAGCGCGTCGTATCGAGGTGATCGAGGATCGATTCACCGGATGGCAAGCTGACTCGCCGCAGCGCCACCGTGACGATCTGCGCGCCCGAGGCCTCGTGCGCGCGCTTCATGACGTCCATCGACGCGTACTTTCCCGTTCCGACGATCAGTCGCGACGAGAACTCCTTGCCCCCGATGACCAGATTCGTATCGCTCATGGCTCGACCTCCCCTGCGCTATCCGCCGCCCATCGGTCTGACGATCTCGACCCGGTCGCCCTCGCGCAGCACGGTGGCCTCGTAGGCGCTCTTCGGCGTGACCTCGCGGTTCACCGCCACCGCGGTGTACTGGCGCTTGACGCCGAGGTGGACCAGCAGTCCGTCCACGCTCAGGCCGTCGGCGACCTCCAGGTCCTTTCCGTTGACCACGATCTTCATAAACAAAACGGCCGCGTCCCCTCGACGGGTGCGGCCGCTCTCGTCTCCGCCGTGTTCCCTTCGCTGGAATTACCCAGATCAGGTTCGAGGGGTCCCGGGCCGCACCCGGTTCTCAGGAATCCTCCCCCCACGACGTCAGGGCGGAGTATACCACCGGGCACGGCGCGGCGCCGGGAGCCGTCGCGGCGGGCGCGGCCCGACCTGCCGCTCGAGCGAGCACGCGAGAGCTCAGACGAGGCTCGTTCGGCATCTCGAGACACCGGCCGTCCGCCGCGAACGCCCAGCCGTGATACACGCAGCGCATCCCCGCGTCTTCGACGCGGCCGAAGTAGAGCGAGGCCAGCCGGTGGGGACAGAACTCCCCGATCAGCCCGGGCGACCGTTCTTGCCGCGGAACGCGATCAGGCGCTCGCCGAGCAGCTTCACGCGCTTCACCCGGCCGCCGGCGACGAGCTCGCCCGAGGTCACGACCGGGATCCGGTACTGCCTGAGGAGCCCGCCCATCGGCGTGTCCGCCCCCGTCCGCGTCAGCAGCTCGTTGTCTTCCCGGCTCAGCATGGTCTCCTCGTTCTTCCGCTCAGTTCGGCCGGCGGTACAGCGACACGTACCGGTACATGCCCTCGACGTTCAGGGGGAGCCACTGCTGGTAGTTTCCCCACTTCTCGTACTTCGGCATCTTGACGAGCTGCTTGGTCTCCTCGAGCGACTTGCCCTCGCGCACGTAGCGCGAGACCTCAGCGCGCAGCTCCTCGAGATACTCGCGAAACATGGCGACGTGAGCCTTCCGGCCGAGCGGGCCGTGGCCGGGCGCCAGGATGTCGAAGTCCATGGTCTCCACCTTGCGCAGCGAGTCGATCCAGTCGTTGATGTAGCCGTCGGGGAAATCGCGGAACGCGAGCGTCTCGACCGGGATGAAGTCCACCGCGAAGAGGATGTGCTCCTTGGGAAACCGCATCACGATCGAGTTGTCGGAGTGGTTCTTGCCCACGTACGAGAGCTGGACGACCGTTCCGCCGAGCTCGATGGCCATGTCGTCCGAGAACGTCACGCCGGGCACGGCGGTCGGCCGCTTCTCGGCGACGATCGCGGCCTTGGCGTTCTCGTGCGCGACGACGACCGCGTCGGTGAAGACCTGGCCGCCGGAGATGTGGTCGGCGTGATCGTGGCTGTAGACGACATAGCGGACCGGTCGGTCGAAGCGGCGCTTGATCTCGTCCTTGAGCCACTGGGCCGCGCCGGCGTCGATGGGATCGGTCGCGATGACCCCGGCCGGAGTCACCGCGAAGACCGAATAGTGGTTGTTGTGCCGGAACCGGTAGACCTCGCCGGCGATCTTCGTGATCTCGCGAACGGGGGGCTGCGCCGGCTGCTGGGCGAAGGCGCCGCTCGCGGCGAGGAGCACCAGACCGCCGACGACGGCCAGGGAGCGCTTGATCATGACGCCTCCGTGATGGCTTTGACGGCGTTGGGATTCTCGAGCGAGGAGAGGTCGCCCGGCTCCTTGCCCAGATAGGTGGCGCGAATCACGCGCCGCATGATCTTGGCGCTGCGCGTCTTCGGCAGGTCTCTCGTGAAGAGCACGCGCTCGGGCTTGAGCGCTCGGCCCATCTGCCGCGAGATCAGCTCGGACAGCTCGCTGCGCAGCGGCTCGGACGCGCGGTGGCTCGGCCGCAGCACGACGAAGCACACGATCGCCTCGCCCTTCACCTCGTGCGGCACGCCGACCACACCCGCCTCGGCCACCGCCTCGTGCGAGACCAGCACGGACTCGACCTCGGCGGGGCCCAGACGCTTGCCCGCGATCTTCAACGTGTCGTCCGAGCGCCCCTGGATGAACCAGAAGCCGTCCTCGTCGATGTACGCCCAGTCGCCGTGGACCCACACGTTGGGCCAGCGCGACCAGTACGTCTCCTCGTACCGCTGCGGGTCCTTCCAGAACCCCTGCGTCATCCCGGGCCACGGGGCCGTGACGACGAGCTCGCCCACCTGGCCTCGCACGGGGCGTCCGTCGTCGCCGAAGCACTCGGCCGCCATTCCGGGGATGGGCCCGGTGAACGAGCACGGCTTGATCGGCGCGATCGGGAACGAGCTCAAGATGCCGCCCGAGATCTCGGTGCCGCCCGTGTAGTTGATGATCGGCACTCGCGCCTTGCCCGCGTTCTCGAAGAGCCAGCGGTACGGCTCGGGGTTCCAGGGCTCGCCGGTCGAGCCGAGGAGCCTCAGCGAGCCGAGCTCGTGGGCGTGCACGTGCTCGGCGCCGTGCGGCATGAGCGCGCGCACCGCGGTAGGCGAGAGCCCCATGACCGTGATCTTGTGGCGCTCGACCAGCGACCAGAGACGGTCCGGCTTCGGAAAATCGGGGACGCCTTCGAAGAGGACGGCCGTGCCCCCGTGGAAGAGCCCGGCGGTGATGAGCATCGGCCCCATCAGCCAGCCCAGGTCGGTCAGCCAGAAGAGCCGGTCGCCCGGACCCACGTCCATCAGGTAGCCGAAGTCGTGCGCGCATTTGAGCAGGAATCCGCCCTGCGTCAGCACCGCGCCCTTCGGCCGGCCCGTCGTCCCCGACGTGTAGATGATCAGGCACGGGCGATCGAACGACCCGGGCAGCGCCGGACACACGTCCGACTCGTGGCCGATCAGCTCGTGCCACCAGCGATCGCGCCCCTGGGCCCACGGGATCTCGCGGCCGAGGCGCTTGTAGACGATCACGCTCCGGATCGCGGGCGACGCGGCCACCGCCTCGTCGGCCGTCTCCTTCATCTTCACGACCTGGCCGCGGCGGTAGAAGCCGTCGGCGGTAATGAGCGTCTGCGCCTCGCAGTCCTGGAGCCGCGAGGCCACCGCCTGGGCGCCGTAGCCCGAGAAGCACGGCGTGTAGATCGCGCCGATGCGCACGATCGCCAGGGTCGCGATCGCCGCCTCGGGCGACATCGGCAGGAAGACGCCGACGCGGTCGCCGTCGCCGACGCCGAGCCGCTTGAGCGCGTTCGCGAGCTGACTCACCTCGCGCGCGAGCTCGTGGTAGGTCAGGCTGCGCGTGCGGCCGTCGTCGCCTTCCCAGATGAGCGCCGGCTGCTCGCCGCGCCCGAGGTCGATGTGGCGGTCGACGCAGTTGTCGGCGAAGTTCATCAGACCGCCTTCGAACCAGCGCGGCCACTGCACACCGCCCGAGATGTCGCGCACGCGCGTGTACGGTCGGCTGAAGCGAAGGCCGAGGTCGCGAACGACCTGGTCCCAGTACCAGTCGGGCTCCGCGACGCTGCGTCGCTGCAGCTCTTCCAGCGAGCTCACACCGAGCGAGCGGATGAAGCGGGCCAGCCGCGTGCGCTCCGCATATTCGGGGGTGGGCCGCCAGACGATCTCGCTCCTGCCGGTCTCGGTCATCCGCTCCTCCCGAGAAGGCAGTGTACTCGGACGCGGGCTACTGGGCCAACGCGCCCGGGCCTTCTGTTGCCCCCACCGACAAGGTCGCCACGAGCGCCAAGATCAATGCCGCATACGCGAGCGCGATCAGCCCGCGCTGGCGCGGGGAGAGCGCATCGTACCCGGGCGCCGGGTGACGCCAGCGCTGCACCAGCGACCAGAGACCGACGAGCAAGACGATGAGGAGAAGCGGCGACCGGGTCGCCAGCAGCGCGCCGATGCCGACGGCGTAGCCGATCACCCAGTACGTGCGCGTGAAGGCGGTCACGATGCGGCCTCCATCGAGCGGCGAGACCGGGATCAGGTTGAAGAGGTTGATCAGGACGGCCGTGTGACCGAGCGCGCGAAGAAGCGGCTGGTCCAACTCGACTCCGGCCCAGAGCGTCGCCCAGGCGGCGAGCGAGCCGGCCACCGGGCCCGCCATCGCCACCCTCGCCTCGGCGGCGGCGTCGCGCGGCTGGCCTTTCATCGCGATGAAGGCGCCGACGAACGGAATGAAGACGGGCGCGCCGGCCGGAATGCCCTCGAGCCGCATGGCCACGGCGTGACCCATCTCGTGGACGAAGATCAGCAGCACGAAGCCGGTTGCGAACAGCCAGCCCCACTCGAGCGCGTACGCACCGATCGAGAGCAGCATGGTCCCGAGGGTCTTGAACTTCACCAGGCCGGCGAGGAGGCCGAAGACCTTGGCCTTGCCGAGGACGAAGAGCAGGCCGGCCCCGGCGGCACCGGCCGCGGCCCGGCCGGCCTGCGAGGACCGTTTCCCGCGCTCGGGCGGCGGTTGCTGCAGGCTCTGGAAGACGGCTCGGAGGTTCTCGGCCTCGCGGTTCCGGCGCTCGGCCCCGCTCGGCTCGATCACGCCGACGGCAGCTTGATCGGGCGCGGGATGAACCACGCCTCGTACATGATGATCGCGAGGAACACGAGCTTCATGATGCCGAAGTTCGCCGCGATGACGTTGTAGAACATCGCGAGGCCCTTCGGCGGGAAGCTCACACGCAGCGTGTCCCCGCGCTGAGCGAGCAGCTCGTTGATGAACGTCATGTTGACCAGATAGACGGCCACCAGGAAGGAGAGCGTGCCCACCGCGACCGCCATGATCTGAAGCCCGACGCTCCGCTTGCCGCCGGCGAAGCGGAGCGTGCCATGGCCGACGAGCAGGCCGATGACCACCGCCACCAGGCCGAAGCCGATCTTGGTGAGCACGGTGACGCCCCACCACGCGAGCGCGCCGACGATGCCCCCCAGCAGCGCGCCGACCGCCGCCATCGGATAGTTGATGTCCTGCGACATGGCCGCCACGCCGGTCCGGAGCTGGAGCTTGAGGATGTCGTAGCAGGTCCGGCAGAAGACGCGGTCACCCGCGGTGACCCGCTCGCTTTCGTTGAGCGCCGCCTGGCAGCGCCCGCACCGCGTCGCGCTCGGTGTCGTGGTGGATGGGGTTGCATCGGCCATAGATCCACCTTAGGTTCTGGTCGCCCGCGGGCCAAATTTTTGGGGGCCGATCGGGGCGACACCGCCCCTCGGGCCCGAGGTGGCGACACATGCGGTCCGTAGTGCCGGGGCGGGCTACACTCGGGCGCGATGACGCCCTTCGCGACGACGCGCCGCCCGCACGATCCCACCGCCATCGCGCCGGACGGCTCGGACGTCCGGGTTCTCCTGGCTCTGCCCCGTGGCAGCATGGCCGAATTCGAGCTGGCCGCGGGCCGGGTGTCGGCGGCCGTCACCCACCGAACGGTCGAGGAGATCTGGTACGTCCTGAGCGGCCGCGGTGAGATGTGGCGCCGTCAGGGGTCGCGCGAGGAGATCGTCGCGCTGGAGCCCGGCGTGTGCCTCACGATCCCGCAGGGCGTCCATTTCCAGTTCCGGGCCCTCGGCGACGGGGCGCTGCGCGTGCTCGGCATCACGATGCCCCCCTGGCCCGGCGCCGACGAAGCGATCGTCGTGACCGGCCCGTGGCCGCCGACGGCTACCCCTTGAGTGCGCTGACCCGCACTCCCTCCACGATGCGCCGATTGGCCACCAGAAACACGATCAGCAGCGGCAGCGCGCTCAGCACCGCGCCGGCCATGATCGGCCCGTACGACTCCGCGGCGTACGCGCCGCGCAGCAGGGCGAGCGCGACCGGCAGCGGGAACATGTCGGGCTTGTTGACGGCGATCAGCGGCCAGAGAAAGTCGTTCCACGCCGAGCGGAAGGCGAAGATCGCCAGCGCGCCGAGGACCGGCTGCGAGAGCGGCAGCACGATGCCCGTGAAGATCCGCCACGGATCGGCGCCGTCGATGCGCGCGGCGTCCTCGAGCTCCGACGGGATCGTCAGGAAGAACTGCCGGAGCAGGAACACGCCGAAGGCGAACGTCATCGCCGCCTCGGGCACGATGAGCCCCTGATAGGTGCTGAGCCAGCCCAGGCGCTGCACGAGCACGTACTGCGGCACCAGGATCACCGCGTTCGGGATCATGAGGCTGCCGACCAGCAGCCCGAAGACCAGGCTGCGTCCGCGGAATCGCATCCGCGCGAGCGGATAGGCGGCCATCGCGCTGGTGAGCACGACCACCGCCACCGAGCCGAGCGACACCACGATGCTGTTGAAAAACGCGCGCCCGATGCGCGCCGTGCGCGAGCTGCTGAAGAGCACCTCGCCGTAGTGCCCGATCGTTGCCGGCCACGGGATCCACTCCGGCGGCACGCGCACGATGTTCTCGGTCAGCTTCAGCGAAGTGACGAGCACCCACACGGCGGGCAGGAGCCACGCGACCGCCAGCACCACCATGAGCACGGTGAGCAGCGCGCGCCAGACGGATCCGCTCATGGTGGGCTCAGTACTGGGTGTGGCCGCGCAGCAGCCGGAACTGCAGGAGCGAGAACGCGAGGATCACCAGGAACAGCACCCACGCCATCGCCGAGGCGGCGCCGAAGTGGAAGAAGTTCTGGAAGGCGGTCTCGTAGAGGTGCTGGACCACGGTGCGGGTCGCGTCGCCCGGGCCGCCGTTGGTGAGGACAAACACCTGGCCGAAGATCTGGAACGAGCCGATGACGTGCGTCACCAGCACGAAGAGGAACACCGGGCGGAGCAGCGGCATGGTGATCGAGCGGAAGCTTCGCCAGCCGCCGGCGCCGTCGATCGCCGCGGCCTCGTAGAGCTCGCGCGGAATGTCCTGGAGCCCCGCGAGGTAGATGACGAGGTAGTAGCCGGTCACCCACCACACCGTCGTCAGGATGATCGCCCACATCGCGGTGCTCGGATCGGCGAGCCACGACCGCACCGGGATGCCGGCGGCGCGCAGATAGTACGTGGACGGGCCGATCACCGGATCGAGCAGCCAGAGCCACGTGAGACCGACCGTGACGACCGACAGCGTGAACGGAAAGAAGAACGCGCCGCGCAGGAAGGTGCGCAGCGCCACGCCGCGGTTGAGCGCCACCGCGAGCCCGAGCGGGACGGCCAGGATCGGCACGGTGCTCGCGAGCGTGTAGTACGCGGTGTTGAGCAGGCTCACGTGGAAGCGCGTGTCGTCGAGGAGGCGCGCGTAGTTCGCGGCGCCCACGAACGTCTGCTGGGCGCGGCCGAGCCGCGCGTTGGTGAACGAGAGCCTACGGCGGCTGGCAGATCGGCAGCCTGAGCGCCGAGGACTACGTGAAGAAGGCCAGGAGCTTCGCGTTCGTGATGAAGCGGACCGATCCGTCCGTCGAGCTGATCGGCTGCGGCCACAACGGCGTGAGCGACTGGGACGTGACCGTGCTCGACGGCCTGGCGCAGTTCGTCGACTACCACAGCATCCACCTCTACACCGGCCAGCGCGACCACTACGCGACCGTGTTCCAGTCCCACCAGGCCGAGCGCGCCGTCCGGATCTGCGCCGCGCTGATCGAGCGCGTGCGGCACCTGCAGCGGATCGAGCACCCGATCGCCATCGCCTTCGACGAGTGGAACGTGTGGTACCGCACGCGGAGCCTCGAGGACCGCATCGGCGGCGTCGAGGAGCGCTACAACCTGACCGACGCGCTGGCGATCGCGACCTACCTGAACGGCTTCATCCGCCAGTGCCGCGCGGTGCGCATCGCGAACCTGGCTCAGCTCGTGAACGCGATCGCGCCCATCTTCACCCGGCGCGACGGGCTGTTCTTGCAGACGATCTACCATCCCCTGCGCCTCTACGCCGAGCACACGCGCGAGATCGCGCTCGACGTCGCCGTGGAGAGCCCCGCCCACGAGCTCGCGCCCGGTCAGGAGGAGAGCGGCGGGGGCCGCGTCCACCACGTCACCGACCTCGGGCCGTTCGCGCTGCTCGACGCCACCGCCACGTGCGACGCGACCGGCGGCCGGCTCACGATCGCGGTCGTCAACCGCGATCGCGACTGCGCCCATCGGGCGTCGATCGAGCTGGGCGAGGCCGCCGTGAAGGACGACGTCCTCGTCGCCGAGGTCAACGGCGCCGGCATCGACGCGGCCAACTCGTTCGAGACGCCGCGGGCCGTCGACGTGCGCGAAGCGCGTCTCACCGCACGGGGCCACCGGTTCGAGCACGAGTTCCCGGCACACTCGGTCAGCGTGATGCGCGTGGCGCTCGGCTGAGCCGGCCCGCGATGGCCGATGATAGAATCCGCGAGGGTGACATGGACATACCGGATAGCTGGGGCCTTCAGGACAAGGTCGCGATCGTGACGGGCGGCGGCGCCGCCGGCGACGGCATCGGCAACGGCCGCGCCGCGGCGATCCTGCTCGCGCGGGCCGGCACGCGGGTGATCGTGGTCGACCGCGACGTGGCGCTGGCGAAGCGGACGGTCGAGATGATCGAGGCGGGCGGCGGCCAGGGGCTCGCCTTCCAGGCCGACATGACCCGCGCGGCCGACTGCGCGGCCGTGGTCGAGGCCGCGATGGACCGCTACGGCCGGCTCGACTATCTCGACAACAACGTCGGGATCGGCAGCCGCGGCTCCGTCGTCGACGAGACCGAGGAGAGCTGGCGCCGCCTCATGACCGTCAACGTCGACAGCATGTTCCTCGCCGCGAAGCACGCGATCCCCGCGATGCGGCGCACGGGCGGCGGCGCGATCGTCAACGTGTCCTCGATCTCCGCGCTGCGTCCGCGCGGGCTCACGGCGTATTCCGTCTCGAAGGGCGCGGTCATCGCGCTGACGAAGGCGATGGCGGTCGACCACGGGCCCGAGGGCATCCGCGTGAACTGCGTCGCGCCCGGGCCGGTCTACACGCCGATGGTCTACCAGCGCGGCATGAGCGAGGCCGCGCGCGAACGGCGGCGCACGGCCGCGGCGCTGAAGATCGAGGGGACCGGCTGGGACATCGGCCACGCGGTGCGCTACCTCTTGTCGGACTTCGCGCGCTACATCACTGGCCACGTGCTGGTGGTGGACGGCGGGGCCACGCTCTCCGGACCCGAGCGCGATGCCGGCGGCGCCGGAGGCTAGCCGGGGGCGGCTCGAGCTGCCGTCGGTTAGCTCGGCGAGCGCGGCCCGGCCGGGTGTCGCAGATTGCGCGCCCACCCGCCCGACAGGACGAAGCGCGGGAACGTGACCCACTGCTCGGCGACGAAGCGGCTCACGAAGTCGATCGGCCCGGCGAACGGCGCGGGCACCTCGGGCTCGCGCCGATGACCGCGGCCCTCGATCAGGACCGACGCCACCAAGCCCGCCAGGGCGAGCCCCGCCGCGCGGCCGGAACCGGTCGCGGTCCCCACGATCAGCGCGATCGTGGCGACCTCGAACAGCGGGACCGCGACGATGTGGAGCAAGAGATTGGTCCGGTCACGGTGCTTCGCCGAGTAGTCGCCCCACTGCCACTCGAGCAAGCGCGGTCGTACCAGCCGCATCGGGCGGGCACCTCCCGGGGATGAGCCTACCGCCACACGATCCGCTCCTCAACGCCCGCCGCACTGGCTACAGCCTTCCGTGGTACGTGAGGGATCGCGTCCACGTGGGGGGCAAGTGAATGCCGTCCGCCTTCTCGCACGCGATCGCGGCCGTCGCGATCGGAGGCGTGGCGGTGGGCGGCCGATCGCGAGCGATCATCTGGGGTCTCGGCGCCCTCTGCGCCGTGGCGCCCGATCTCGACGTCGTCACCTCGTTCTTGTTCCGCATCCCCTACACCCACATGCTCGGGCACCGCGGGCTCTCGCACTCGCTCGTCGTCGCGGTCGTGCTGGGAATGCTCGTGGCGGCGGTTGCGCACCGCACCCTGGCCGAGAGCCCTGGCGCGGCGAACCTCTGGGTGTTGTTCTCCGTCGCGACGTCTTCGCACGGGCTCCTCGATGCCATGACCAACGGCGGACTCGGCGTGGCGTTCTTCGCGCCCTTCTCCAACACCCGCTACTTCCTCCCGTGGCGCCCGATCCTGGTCTCGCCGATCTCTCTGCACATCTTCTTCGGCTACCGCGGGCTCTGGGTCATGTGGAGCGAGCTCGGCTGGATCTGGCTGCCGGCGGCCGTCGTCTTCCTGGCCGCCCTGGCGCTGCGACGCCGGGTTTCCCGGAAGGCTGTCGAAACGCCTGGCGATCGCTCGTCATAGGGGCAAGGGAGGAGACGCCATGAAATACACCGATCCTGGTCTACGAGAACGCGGCCGACTTCAGCGCCCGCACCGACGCCAAGCGCAAGGACGCCTACTGGGGCGCTTACCGCGCTTACACGAAGGCGCTGACTACGAAGGGCTGCTGCTGTGCGCCGCCACGACCGGCGCACGAGTCGGACAGGCCGCGGCGCTCGCTCAAGCCAGAGGCGCGGAGGTCGGCCTCGCCGCGCTCGACGCGATCCCGCCCGACTCGGTCTCGGTACGACGCCGAGCAAACCTACGCCCGTGCGATCGGCCTTTCGGAAGACAGCGCCGTCCGCGACTTTCTCGCTGCCGAGTCAAACTCGTAGGGCCGCCTGACCCTACTTCGCGAAGACTTCTTGCAGGAGCGCGGTGACGCGCGCGGCCGGATCGGTTCGGATCTTGCGCTCCTCGTCGCCGACCACGCGGAAGAGGCCGTCGAGCGCCTTGCCGACGACGTAGCGATCGAGGTCGTAGCTCTCGGTCTTCAAGAACGGGATCGTCTTGGCCTGGCCGAGCAGCTCGTTGTACTGCTTGACCGTGCCCACCTCGTCCATCGCGCGATCGACGATCGGCCGGAAGGCCAGGGTGAGCGAGGCGGAGGTCCTGTCCTTGAAGTAGTCGGTCGCCGCGGTCGGCGTCCCGTTGAGGATGCGCTGCGCGTCGTCGATCGTCATCTTCCCGATCGCGTCCCAGAAGATCTTCTTCGCCTCGGGGGCCGCCCGCTCCGCCGCGCGGTTCATGCTGAGCACGAGATTGTCGACCTCGGGGCCGTAACCGACCGTCCGCAGACCTTTCTCCGCCGTGCGCAGCTTCTCGGGCATGAGGATCTTGATCGCCTTGTTGGCGAAGTAGCCGTCGGTCTTGCCCGTGAGCTTCACCGCGTTCTCGGTCCCGACCTGGAGCGCCTGCTTGAGCGCGGCGCCGATCTTCGCGTCGGGCGACGCCCCGGCGCCGGATTTCGAGTAGGTCTCCACCTCCTTGAGGATCTGGTCGAGCTGGGCCGCCGCCGGCGCCGCCGACAGCAGCACGAGAGCCGAGAGCAGGAAGACGACGCGACGCGCGCTCATGCCCCCTCGAGCTGGCGGGCCAGCGCGGCGCGATCGGTGACCGGCAGGTCGCACGTGTAGTTCCGGCAGACGTAGGCCGTCGCCTGGCCGCCCACCGCTTCCCTGCCCTGGAGCAGCGGGATCCCGGCGGCGCCGGCGCCGTCCCCGCTCACCATGCCCGTGACGACGCGGTTCGGCAGGTAGCGTCCGAAGACTTCGTTGACGAGCGCGCCGAGCCCGTCGCCCGCGGCGGGCGCGACCAGCGCCACCTCCACCACGGGCCCGAGATGGAAGTCGAGCGCGCTGAGGAAGCGGCCGAAGCCGCTCGCGTGCCGGGCCATCAGATCCGCCATCGGTCGGAGCGCGGTGAGCGCCGTCGCCTCGTAGCGCGACTCGCCGGTCAACACCGCCAGCCGCAAGAGCGTCTCGATGGCGACCGACGTGCCGCACGGGACGGCGTTGTCGAACAGGTTGCGCGGCCGCACGATGAGCTGCTCGCCGTCGCTGCCGGTGTCGTAGAAGCCGTCGAGCCGCTCGTCCCAGAAGAGCCGGAGCATGTCGTCGGCGAGGGCGCGCGCCTCGTCGAGCCACCGCCGCTCGAACGTCGCCTCGTACACCTCGAGGAGCGCGATGGCGACCATCGCGTAGTCCTCGAGGTAGCCCTTGAGCTTGGCGCGGCCGCTCTTCCAGGTGCGCAGGAGTCGGCCGTTGGCCCGCATCGAGCCCAGCACGAACTCGCTGTTCCGGACGGCGGCCGCGATGTAGTCCGGCCGGCCGAGCGCCCGGCCCGCCTCGGCGAACGCGCGGCACGCGAGCCCGTTCCACGAGGCGAGCACCTTGTCGTCCCGGCCGGGACGCACGCGACGCTCGCGCGACTCGTAGAGCTTCCTCGTGATGGCCGCGATCCGCAGGGGATCCGGCTCGCCCGCGACGTAGAGAATGCTCTTGCCCTCGAAGTTCGGGCCGCGGTCCACGCCCCAGTACCGGGCCGCGTATTCGGCGTCGGCGGCGCCGAGCACCTCGCGGAGCTCGTCGGGAGTCCACACGAAGAACTTGCCCTCGTGGCCCTCGGAATCCGCGTCCTGCGACGAATAGAAGCCGCCGGCCGGGTCGGTCATCTCGCGCAAGAGATAATCGAGCGTCTCCTCGCACACGCGGCGGCACTCCGGGTCGCCGAAGGCGAGCCAGCCGTGCAGGTAGAGCGACGCGAGCTGGCCGTTGTCGTACAGCATCTTCTCGAAGTGCGGCACCAGCCAGTGCGCGTCGACCGAGTAGCGGTGGAAGCCCCCGCCGACCTGGTCGTACATGCCGCCGCGCGCCATCATCGTCAGGGTCGTGTGCGCCGTCTGGCGGGCGCGCGCGTTCTGCGTGCGCTTCCAGTAGCGCAGCGCGAATTCCCAGATCATCGGCTGCGGGAACTTCGGCGCGCCGCCCAGGCCTCCGTCGGCGTCGTCGAACTGGGCCGAGATGGACTGGAAGGCTTCGCCGAGGATCGCCGGCGTCAGGAGCTCGGTCGCCGCGCGCAGGCGCTCGGACTGGCCCAGCGCTTCGCCGATCCTCCGCGACGACTCGACGACCTCTCCGCGGCGGTTCGCCCACGCCTCCGCGATCGCGGCGAGCAGCCGCGGGAATCCCGGCAGGCCGTGGCGGTCGACCGGCGGGTAATAGGTCCCGCCGTAGAACGGCGCGCCGTCGGGCGTGAGGAACACCGTCATCGGCCAGCCGCCGTGCCCGGTCATCGACTGGACGGCCTGCATGTAGATCTGGTCGACGTCCGGACGCTCCTCGCGGTCGACCTTCACGTTCACGAAGTGGCGGTTCATCACGCCGGCGATCTCGGGATTCTCGAACGACTCGTGCTCCATCACGTGGCACCAGTGGCAGGCGGAGTAGCCGACCGAGAGCAGCAGCGGCTTGTCCTCGGCGCGGGCCCTGGCGAAGGCCTCCTCGCCCCACGGGTACCAATCGACGGGATTGTGCGCGTGCTGGAGCAGGTACGGGCTGGTCTCGCGGGCGAGGCGGTTTTCCGCCACGGGACCCGTCAGCGCGCGAACGGCAGCGCGCTGACCGTCGCCGCCGCCGTCGCTCCGGCGAAGCGAACCGACACGCGCGTGCCCGGCTCGGCGTGCTGGCGGCGGACGAACGCCAGCGCGATCGGCCGCGAGAGCCCGAGCGACCAGGTCGCGCTCGTGACCTTGCCGACCGTCGCGTCGTCGACCGCGACGTCGGCGCCCTGCGGCGGCACCCGGTCGCCGTCGAGCGCCAGGCCCCGCAGCATCCGGTTCACGTGACCTCGATCGCGGATCCTCACCACGACTTCCTGGCCGGGATAGCAGCCCTTGTTGTGGGAGAGGAGATTCTCGGACGGGATCTCCGGGAGCAGCACCGACTCGTCGACGTCGTGACCGAACAGCGGGGTGCCCGCCTCGATCCTGAGCGACTCGTACGCCTCGCGGCCGATCGGCCGCACCCCCGCGCCCGCGAGCGCCTCGCGCACCTTCGGCGCCTCGCCGAGCGGACACATGATCCACACCTCGGCCTCGCCGGTCTCGCCGCCGCCGCTCACCAGCCGCATCGGCGTGTCGCCGAGCTTCGCGGCGACGTGGGACCACGGCTTCTCCGGCGGGAGCGCGCCCGCGAGCCGCTCGGCCGTCGCCCGAGCGGCCGGGCCGGCCAGCACGACGAGCGCGTGCTCGCGCGAGACGTCCTCGATCGCCACTTTCTCGGAGAAGAGATAGTGATCGAGCGCCTCGGCGGTCTTGGCAGCCATCGCCGGCGGCGTGAGCACGAAGATCCGGTCGTCGGCGACCAACACGAAGAGGACGACCTGCACCTTGCCGTGGACGTCGAGCAGGGTCGCGGCGCACCCCTGCCCGGGCGCGAGCGCCTTGATCTCGTTGCTCACGAGCGCGTGCAGGAACGTCGCCCGATCGCGGCCGGTGAGCTCGAGGACACCGAAATCGCCGCGGTCGAGGAGCCCGACCTGACGCCGGACGAGAGCGTAGTCTTCGGCCGCAGCCATGGCGTCATTCTACATGACGGACGCGTGCTAGACTGCCCGCGGTGCGACCGCCGCCACACGCCACGATTCGCCGCTTCCAACGACGGCTGCTCGCGTGGTACGCCGAGCACGGACGCGACCTGCCCTGGCGCCGCACCCGCCATCCGTATCGCGTGCTGGTGTCGGAGATCATGCTGCAGCAGACGCAAGTCGATCGCGTCGTGCCGAAATACCACGAGTTCCTCCGCCACTATCCGACCATCGAGAAGCTCGCCGCCGCGCCCGTCGCGTCCGTGCGGCGCCTCTGGTACCCGCTCGGCTACAACATCCGCCCGATCCGGCTTCACGCGATCGCGCGCGAGAGCGTGGCCCGCTACGGCGGACGGCTCCCCGATCGCGAGGAGGAGCTTCGGCGGATGCCGGGCATCGGCCGCTACACCGCCGGCGCGATCCTGTCGTTCGCCTACGGCCGCGACGCCGCGGTGCTCGACACGAACGTGCGGCGCGTCCTGAGCCGCGTGTTCCTGGGTCCGCGCCGGCTCGCGCGCGTTCGTGGACAGCGGATCTTCTGGGATCTGGCCGCGGCGCTCGTGCCGCGCGGGCGCGGCTACGATTTCAATCAGGCGCTCATGGACTTCGGCGCGACGTGGTGCACGCCGCGCAAGCCCCGCTGCGCCCCCTGCCCGATGAAGCGCTTCTGCGCCAGCTACGGGCTTGCCTGACGTCGTCGAAGTCGTCGCGGCGCTGATCCAGGACGACCGCGGCCGCTATCTGATCACGCGCCGCCACGGCGGCTCGCACCTGGCCGGGATGTGGGAATTCCCGGGCGGCAAGCGAGAGCCCGGCGAGTCGCTCGAAGACGCGATGCGGCGCGAGCTCGCCGAGGAGCTTTCGGCGGCCTTCAGTGTCGGCGAGAAGGTCGAGACTGTTCGGTGGGAGTATCCGGAACGGACGGTCGTCATCCACTTCTATCGTTGCCGGCTCGAATCGGGGACGATCGAGCCCCGCGAGTCGCAGTCGATGGAATGGGTGAGGCCGGAGCGCCTCAAGGAGCTCGAGTTCCCGCCGGCCGACCGCGAGCTGATCGCGCGCCTTCGCTGAACGGGCTGATTATTGGACCTTGGTCGAATGGTCGTGTACAAAGCATGAGGGTCATGGACCTTCCCAGGACCGCGAGCGCGGTGGTGATCGGCGGCGGCGTGGTGGGCTGCAGCATCGCCTACAATCTGGCGCGGCGCGGTCTCACCGACGTCGTGGTCGTCGAGCGGGAGACGGTCGGCTCGGGCACGACGAGCAAGGCCGCGGGCGGCATTCGCGTCCAGTTCCCGACCGAGACCGAGATCCGCTTCTCGCTCGAGGCCATCCGCGTGTTCGAGCGCTTCGAGGACGAGTTCGGCGTCGATCCGGGCTACAAGAAGATCGGCTACCTGTTCCTGGTCTCGGAGCCCGAGCAGCTGCGCGCCTTCGAGAAGCGGATCGCGCTCCAGACGAAGCTCGGCGCAGACGTGCGCGTGATCACGCCGGCCGACGCCCAGAAGCTCGTGGCGGCCCTCCGCGTCGACGATCTGATCGCCGCGGTGTGGGGACCCGGCGACGGGCTCGCCGGTCCCGCCGAGGTCACCGCCGGCTTCGCGCGGCGAGCCCGCGAGCTCGGCGTGAAGATCGTCGAGGGCGTGCGCGTCGAGTCGCTCGAGCGCACGAACGGGCGCATGAGCGGCGTGACGACGACGGCCGGCGCGATCGCCTCGCCGCTGGTGATCAACGCCGCCGGGCCGTCGGCGGCGCGCATCGGGCGGCTGGCCGGCGTCACCCTGGCCGTGCACCCCCGGCGCCGTCACATCTTCTTCACCGAACCGTTCCCCGCGATCGCCGGCCCGGTCCCGCTCACGACCGACGTCGCGACCGGCTTCTACTTCAGGAAAGAGCTGGAGCAGGTGCTGCTGAGCCCGGGCGACGTGGAAGACATCGGCCAGGACTTCGACGTGCCGATGGACTGGAGCAAAGTCGAAGAAGCGGTTCACAAGGCCATCCGGCGCGTGCCGATCATCGGCGACGCGCGCATCGCCGGCGGCTGGGCCGGTCTGAGACCGCTCACCCCCGACGATCACGCGATCATCGGCTGGGCCCCGGGTGTCGAGGGATTCTTCGTCGCCGTCGGTTTCGGCGGCCACGGCTTCCAGCACTCACCCGCCACCGGGCGCTACGTCGCGGAGTGGCTGCTCGACGGCAAGCCGTCGCTCGACCTCTCGCTCTTCGACCCGGGTCGGTTCGATCGGTCCGGCGTCCGCGCGGACAAGGCGCCCGACGCGGAGTGATCCGGTGAAGATCGCCGACGCCCGCGTGGTCCTCGCCGACATTCCGGTCAAGCGTCCGCACAAGATGTCCTTCACCACGCTCGAGGCCGTCAACTTCGCCTTCGTCCGCCTCGAGACGTCCGACGGCCTCGTCGGCTGGGGCGAGGCCGCCTGTCTCGGCGGCCCGACGTGGAGCGAGGAGTCGTCCGAATCGGTCGCCGTCACGATCGAGCGCTACATCGCGCCCTGGCTCGTCGGCCGCGACGCGACCCGGATCGAGGCCGTGAGCCGTGAGATGGCCAGGCGCGTGCAGGGCAACCCGTTCGCGCGCGCCGCGGTGGAGATGGCGCTCTGGGATCTGAACGGGCGCGCGCTCGGCGTGCCCGTCCACCGCCTGCTCGGCGGGCGTGTGCGCGACAACGTGCCGCTCTCGTGGTCGCTCGCCGTCGAGAGCTCGGACGGCGAGGTCGCCGAGGCGCGCGAGAAGGTGGCGCACGGTCACCGGATCTTCAAGATCAAGACGGCCGCCCATCCGGTGGCCCACGATGTGGAGCGCGTGCGCCGGCTCCGCGAGGCGGTCGGGCCGGAGATCTCTCTCCGCGTCGACGCGAACCAGGGCTGGGATCGCGCGACGGCGCTCCAGGCCATTCGCGCCCTCGAGCCCTATCGGCTGGATTTCGTCGAGCAGCCGGTCCCGCGCTGGGACGGCGAGGGCATGGCCGAGATCGCGCGCGCCGTCACCGTGCCGGTGATGGCCGACGAATCGTGCTGTTCGATCCACGACGCCCTGGCGATCGCGCGCCGCGGCGGCGTGAGCATCCTCGCCCTCAAGCTCACGAAGTCCGCCGGCATCCTCGGCACCATGGCCATCGCGCGCATCGCCGAGGCGGCCGGGATGAGCTGCTACGTCGGCTGCATGATCGAGACCTCGCTCGGCACCGCGGCGTATCTCCAGGTGGCGCTGGCGGCGGCGCCGGTGACATGGGGCTGCGAGCTGTTCGGCCCCTTGCTCCTCGAGGGCGACGTCGTCAGCCGCCCCGTGCGGTACGCGAACGGCGCGATCCTGGCACTCGACGGCCCAGGCCTCGGCGTCGAGATCGACGAAGCGCGCCTGAAGGAGTGGTCGCGCCCGCGCTGAGCCGGTTCAGCGCTTCTTCGCCAGGAACGCCTCCATCCCGCGCTTGGCGTCCCCCGCGGCGAAGGACGCATGATGAGCGCTCTCGCAGAATCGGGCACAGGCGCGGAAGTCGGACTCCGTCCGCCGCCGCGCGTACTGCTTGTTCTGCTTCATCGCGATCGGCGCGAACTGCGCCATCGTCCGCGCGAGCGCCAGCGCCTCGGCCAGGAGCTCGCGGCGCGGCACGACCTTGATCGTGAGGCCGGCGTCCTGCGCCTGTCTGGCGTCGAGCGAGTCGCCGCTGAGGACGAGATAGAGCCCACGGCTCATCCCGATCGTGTTCCATAGCAGCTCGAGGCCGAAGACCGCCGGGATCCCGTCGCGGATCTCCGGCATCCCGTAGCGCGCGTTCTCCGCCGAGATCCGGATGTCGGCCAGCAGCGCCAGCTGGCAGCCCGCGCCCATCGCCCAGCCGTTGACCGCCGCAATGACCGGCACGTCGAGCATCCGCACCTGATCGTAGAGGCGCTCGAACTCCCGCACCCACTCCTCGGCCTCCGGCCCGCTCATGTCCTTTGCTTCCGTGAGGTCCTGGCCGGCGCTGAACGCCTGGTCGCCGCGGCCGGTGATGACGACGGCGCGAATGCTCTCGTCGTGCTTGATCCTGGTCAGCGCATCGGCCAGCTCGCCCTTGAGCGCCCGGTTGAGCGCGTTCAGCACGCGCGGCCGGTCGAGCGTGATGACGACGACGTTGTCCGTGCGCTCCCATGCGATGTTCTCGTACATGCGAGGTCTCCTCTGAGCTCGGCTACAAGATCCGGCGCGCGACCTGAGCTCGATGCTCTCCTGGTGCGAGTGGATGCAGCACGTCGATCGCGTAGCCCACGTCGAGACGCTCCCCCAGCCAGCCCGGCATCGTCGTGCGCGCGTCCAGCGCGAGTCCGTTCGCCTCGTTGCGTTCGCGGATCACCGCCACGGGGTCCGCCGGCAGCTCCGGAGATTGCGGCACCTCCGGGATCACCCAGCCGTAGGGGCTTTTAAACTCGAGCTCGCCGTCCGGCTGGCGCATGACCTGATACCCCTCCTCGTGGACCGCGCGATGATGCCGGCGGCAGAGCGTGGTGAGATTCGAAAGAGTGGTCGGCCCACCGTGCGCCCAGTGCCGGATGTGGTGACCTTGACCGAATCGGACGCCGCAGCCTGGAAAGCGACAGCCCTGGTCGCGATGCTGTAGCGCGCGGCGTAAGGCCGGCGGGATTGTACGCGTACGCGCGCCGACCTCGAGCACATGCCCCTCGGCGTCATGGCGCATGACGACCCGCGAGGCGTCACAGGCCAGCCGCTGGGACGTTCCGGCCGGAACGCGTGTGCCGCCCTCGAGCACCGACTGTCCGGACTGATCGGCATCGGCCAGTACGGTGGCGTCGACGTGGACCACGACCTGATAGCGCTCTCCCGTAGTGCCGGGATCGAGACCATGGTAGAGGGCGGCTTCGGCGAGCAATGCCAGCGCGTCGGCCTGTTGCTGCTCCATCGTCGGCAGGTCGGCGTCCGGCGCTTGCTGGCGCCGCCGCTGGTGGAGGCGCTCGCGTGCCGCCTCCAGCGCCTTCAGGAGCAGGGCGCCCACCTCCGGGGCCAGTCGCCCGTGGATCCGAACCGTGCCGTCGTCGTCTTGATACACGTGCAGCGCACGCCACGTGTTCTGACGCCTGGACTGCTCCGCTTCGGCCTTGCCGTCCATTCGCCGCCAGCCGCGGACGATCCGCTCGACATGTTCGGCGGTGCCGGTGCGGCCGAGCGCCAGCAGTCGCTCTTCGGTCTCCGGCGTTGCCACGCGGGTCAGCTCGCGGACCTTGGCGTAGGACAGCTGACCCCGGGCGAGCGCCCGCGACAGCAACGGTAGCGTGCCCAGCGCGCGGGCGACCCGGACGTGCTCGCGGGCAGCGCCCGGCGCGTATCCCACACGCCAGCTCAGCCAGTGCGCGCATGATTTGAAGCCGTTGCCCCAGCCCTCACCCGCGTCGAACTCGCGGATGAGATCCAGCAGGCGCGCGGTCGCGGCTTCGAGGTGCGCGGCGAGCTCGGCGATTTCGTCGCCCAGATGATCGAGTGCGGCGTAGTCGACGGTTTCGGGCGTGCAGATTTCCATGGCGAGGTTCCCCCTTCGCTGGAGCGAATCTACACCCGGGCTTCGCGAGCCTCTGGGAGGCGCATAGAGCGACGATCGTGACGCGCACAGCGATTTTTCGACGGAAGCGCCCCGGGTGGCAGCACCGAGCTTCTGCGTCACGTCAGAACGAGATTTGTCGAAGCACGAGAACGCGCCGCGATCGTTATGGCGTGAAGCTGTCAAGCGAAATGTTCACCAACGCTACGGCGCCCGCCCGGGCGTATTGACGCTGATCGCCCCGTCCGCATAGCATGAGGCCGCTCCCGCCCAGGCGCGCACACGGATTGTGGAGGATCAGATGATTGAACGAGCTCGGGTTGCCCTGCTGGCCGCACTCCTGGTGGTCGGTCTCACCGTGCCGGCCCTCGCCCAGAAGCCGGTGAAGATCGGCGTCCTCACGCCGCTCTCGCCGCCCGGCGACGCCGCGGCCGGCCAGTTCATCGTCCGCGGGGCGAAGATGGGCGCCGACGATGTGAACGCGCGCGGCGGCGTGCTGGGGGGCCGCAAGATCGAGCTCGTCGTCGAGGACGACTCCGGCACGCCGGAGAAAGGCGCGGCCGGGTTCCGCAAGCTCGCGACCCAGGACCAGGCCGTCGCGGTCGTCGGTCAGTTCCACAGCTCGGTGATGACGGCGGTCCAGGCGCTCGCCGAGGACTTCAAGGTGCCGGTCTTCTCCACCCAGGCGTCGGCGCGACAGATCACGGAGAAGCACCTGAACTACACGTTCCGCACCCACGTCATCGATCCCGATCGCTGCCAGATGTGGACGCGCTGGGTCAAGGAGCGGGGCTTCAAGCGCGCCGCCCTGATCACGGAGAACACGGACTTCGGCGTCGGCCTGGTCGACGAGACCAAGAAGGCGTTCGCGTCGCTCTACCCGGGCGCCGAGCTGAAGACGATCATCTTCGACCGCGCGGTGGTCGATCTGACGCCGCAGCTACTCGAGATCAAGAACTGGAAGCCGGACGTCCTGCTGAACGGCGGCATCGGCACCCCGATGTACCTGATCGCCAAGCAGGCCTACGACATCGGGCTGACTCCCGCGGTGCCCACGCTCATCTCCTACGACGCGCCCGCGCGCCCCGAGTACTGGAAGAACCTCGGCGAGAAGGGCAACTGGGCTTCGTTCATCGTCTACTACCACCCCACGATGAAGCTGACGCCGCGCGGCGAGGCCTTCCGCAAGAAGTACATGGCTGAGTTCAAGGAAGACCCGATCTACGGCGCGCTGAATGGATATTCGCAGGTGGTCCTCCTGGCCGACGCGCTCAACGCCTCCAAGAGCGACAAGATCGACGATCTGCTCAAGGCGCTGCTGGCCGGGAAGTTCGAGGGCTGGAACGGCACGATCAGCTTCACGCGCGGCGAAGGCCCGTACTGGCAGCAGTGGACGCCGCCGATGCTCGTAACGCAGTACACGAAGCCGGAGATGCCGTTCGCGGACGTCAAGATCGTCTATCCGACCGACCTCAAGACGGGCGAGTGGATGCCGGCGCCGAAGCGCTGAGCCGGCAACGGGCCGTCGTTGGACGCGCTCCTGCTTTCCCAGTACGTGCTGTCCGGGGTCGTCATCGGCATGATCTACAGCCTGATGGCCCTCGGGATCACGTTCATCTACAGCATCATGAAGATGATCAACTGGGGGATGGGCGAGTTCTACATGATCGGCAGCTACGTCCAGTACGCGCTGATCGTGAGCCTCGTCGGTCCCGGTCGCTGGTACCTGGCTCTGCCGCTGGCGATGGGAGCCGTCTTTGTGCTCGGACTGGTCGTTCAGCGGTTTCTGCTGCGACCGATGTTCGTGGGCGGTATCGAGCGGCGCGACGAGTACGCGACGATCATCACGATCGCGCTGATGGTGTTCTTCAGGAATCTGGCGATCGTCCTCGGCGGGCCCAACCAGTACGCGCCCCCGGACTACGCGAGACCGGTGACGCTCGGCACCCTGCCGATCTCGGGCAACCGGTTCGTTGCGCTCCTCGCAACGCTCGTCCTGCTCGGGCTCTTCTACCTCGTCATCAAGAAGACGTGGGTTGGACGCGCGCTCCGCGGCGCCGCGCAGAATCGGGTCGGAATCCAGACCGCCGGGATCGACGTGCTCCGCCTGGACATGCTCGCGTTCGGCGGCGGCGTGGCGCTCGCGGCGGCGGCCGGCGCGCTGCTGGCGCCTGATTTCCTCGTCTATCCCGAGAACGGCGCGATCTCGACCTTCAAGGGCTTCGAGATCATCGTGATCGGCGGCCTCGGCTCCATCCTCGGCAGCGTCGTCGGCGGGGTGCTCCTCGGCGTGATCGAGGCGCTCGGCTCGGTGTTCGTCTCGGCGGCCTACAAGGATCTCTACGGCTTCCTCCTGCTCATCGCGCTCCTCGTCTTCCGGCCGACCGGCTTGTTCGGCGAGCGCGAGCGCAGCGTCTAGGACCGCGAGTCGCACCGTGGCGCGAATGATCCTGATCGAAGGGTTCCCGGGTGCCGGCAAGTCAACGACCGCTCAATTGCTTGCGCGTGACGAGAGAGGCACGTCGCCGAGCGCGGCGTCCGGCGATCAGACCGGCTTGAACGCGGCCGGCAGCCGCTTGATCCCGTGAACGAAGTTGGAGCGAAGCTTCTCCGGCTTGCCGGTCGCTTCGATATCCGGAAGGCGCCGGAGCAGCTCGGTCATCATCACGATGACCTCGCGGCGGGCGAGGTGGGCGCCCAGGCAGAAGTGGGCGCCGCCCGTGCCGAAGCCGCCCTGGTGGTTCGGCTCTCGCGTGATGTCGAAGCGGTACGGATCCCTGAAGTGCGCCTCGTCGCGGTTGGCCGAGATGTACCACATCGCGATCTTCTGGCCCTTCTCCATCTCGACTCCGCCGAAGGTGACGTCGCGCGTGAGGGTGCGGCGCATGTGCAGGACCGGGCTCGCCCACCGGACGATCTCCTCGGCGGCGGTGATCGCGCGGCCGTCGAGGTCCTGCAGCCACCGGCGCTTCTCGTCCGGGAACTGGGTCATCGCCCAGAGCCCGTGGCTGATCGCGTTGCGCGTGGTCTCGTTGCCCGCGGCGATCAGCAGCAGGATGAACGGCCCGAGATCCTCCGGCGGCAGCGCTTCGCCGTCGAGCTCGGCGTGGACGAGCGTCGTCGCGATGTCCTCCTGCGGGTGCTCCAGGCGACTCTTGCCGAGCCAGAGGCCGTAGTCGCGCAGCTCGTGACCCGCCTGCGCGAGCGATTCCTTCGTCCCGCCGTACTCCGCGTCACCGCCGGCCAGCAGGCGGTTGGTGAGGTCGAGCAGCCGCGGGCGATCGGCGTCGGGCACGCCCACCATGTCGCAGATGATGGCGACGGGCAGCGCCGACGACACCTCGGAGACGAATTCGACCTTGCCCTTGGGCGCGATCGCGTCGACGATCTCGCGCGCGCGGCGCCGTACCGAGTCCTCGGCCTTCGCGACCATCCGAGGCGTGAAGCCGCGATTGACGATCGACCTGAGCTTCGTGTGCTTGGGCGGATCGGTGGAGATCATCGACCGGATGCCGATGCGATCGGTATCCTCCGGGTCGGTCAGGACCTGGATGCCGTACGCCGAGCTGAACGTCTCCCAGTCGCGCGAGGCGGCGGCGATGTCGTCGAAGCGGGTCAGGGACCAGAACCCGCGGCCGGAGTCGGGATGCTGGTGCCACGCGATCGGCCGCTCGCGGCGGAGTCGCGCGAGGGCGCCGTCGACGTCGTCTCGAAGCCAGAAGTCGAAGCTCCCGGGATTGATCTCGTCGAGGGTGAGGCGGGTCGGCGGTGTCGGAACGTCGCTCATCGGTGTCCTCCGTAGATCTTCGAGTACCCCATTGGCTACACTCGGGTCAAGACTCCAGCGCCAGGAGATCCGACATGCGCGTGGTCGTCGACTACACCCTCTGCGAGAGCAACGCGGTCTGCATGCGTCTGGTCCCCGAGGTCTTCGAGGTGCGCGACGACGACCGACTCTACCTCAAAACGGAGCGCCCTCCCGCGTCGCTCCGCCCCCGCGTGGAAGAAGCCGTCCGGCGCTGCCCGAAGCAGGCGCTGTCGATCGTCGACGACTAGCAGTCGACCAGCTAGTCGGATTGACGCTCCGGCCTGAGAACCGGCGCCAGCGCCGGGACGCGCGCGGCCAGACGCCCGCCGGCCGCGCGACAGATTCCCACGAGCCCGCTCGGATAACCGCGGGCGATGACGATCACGAGCAGAGCGAAGAGTACCATCCGAACTTCGCCCCAGGCCCGGAGCGCTTCCGACAGCACCTCGATGAACACCGCGCCCAGGATCGGCCCGGCGAAGGTTCTCAGCCCGCCCACGATCACCATGACCACGATCATCGCCATCTCATTGAACTTCATCGGCGTCGGCGACAGCAGGCCCACGTAGTGGCCCTGGAAGCCGCCGGCCACCGCCGCGAAGACGGCCGAGACGGCGAAGACGAACCGCTTCCACTTGAAGGTATCGACGCCCATGACCGAGGCCGCCTCCTCGTCGTCGCGGATCGCGCGCATGTACGAGCCGATCCGGGAGTCCACCAGCTCGCGCGCGACGAGGATCGCGACGAGCGCGAGGGCCAGGAAGAGGTAGTAGTACGGCGTCGGGCGCGGGGTGGCGAAGAGGAACGGCGCCGCCAGGCCGAGATCGCCGCGGGTGATCTCGTACTCCACCGTGATCAGGAGCCGCAGCGACTCGGCGAAGGCCCAGGTGGCGAGCGCCAGGTAGATCGCGCGCATCCGGAGGCACAGGGTGCCGAGCCCATAGCCCATCGCGGCCGCCACGACGGCTCCGGCGGCGATGCCGGCGAGGATCGGCACGTGCGTGTACCGGACGAGCAGCGCCGAGGTGTAGGCGCCGACGCCCGCGAACGTGTGATGGGCCAGCGAGAATTGCCCCGTGTAGCCGGCGAGCAGGTTCCAGCCGATGGCGAGGACCACGTAGTAGAGGCTCGTCACCAGCACGTGCGTGTGGTACTCGGAGGTGCCCCACGGCACCCACGCCAGCGCCGCGTAGGCGAGGGCGCACCAGCCGAGGCGACGAACGCGGCGCGGCAGGATCAGGCTCCGAGCAGCGCGTCGCGGATGAGCTCGCGCAGCTGGTCGGCGAACGCCTGCCGCGGGCCCTCGCGGCGGACGCGGCCCATCTCGAGCATGTAGAGATAGTCGGAGACCTCGACGGCCTTCGTGATGTTCTGGTCGACGAGGAGGATCGTCACCCCGGCGGCCTGCACCTCGCGCAGCCGCTCGTAGACCTGCTCGGCGATGCGCGGCGCGAGCCCCGCCGAGGGCTCGTCGACCAGGAGCAGGCTCGGCTCGGTCACCAGCTCCTTCGCGACCGAGAGCATCTTCGCCTCGCCGCCCGAGAGCACGGTGGCGCGCAACCGGCGCTTGTCGCGCAAACGGGGGAACGCCGCGTAGGCGCGCTCGAGCATCGCGGCCACGCGCGCGCGATCGTGACGGAAGACCCAGGTGCCGATCTGGAGGTTCTCGTCCACCGTGAGCTGCGGAAACACGTTCGCGCCCTGCGGCACATAGCCGATCCCGAGCTGCTTCAGCGCGTGGGGCGCCAGTCTCCCGACGTCATGCCCGTCGAAGACGATGCGGCCCGCCCTCGGATGGAGGAATCCGAAGACCGTCTTGAGCGAGGTCGATTTGCCGGCGCCGTTCGGGCCGATGATGCCCGTCAGGGTGCCCTTCGTGACGCCGAGGCTCAGACCGTTCAGGATGTCGATGCCCTCGACGTAGCCGGCGACGACTCCCTCGAGCTCGAGCAGCGCCATCTAGCGCCCCAGGTAGGCTTCGAGCACCACGGCGTGATTGGCGACTTCCTCGAAAGACCCCTCGGCGATGAGCCTGCCCTCGTGCATCACCGAGACGCGCCGGCACAGCCGCCGCAAGATCGCCATCTCGTGGGACACGATCAGGAAGGTCACGCCCTCCGTCCGGTTCATCCGGAGGATGGTCTCCATGATCGTGTCCTTGATCGTCGGATGGACGCCGGCAAAGGGCTCGTCCATCAAGAAGAGGCGGATCGGGTGCACCATCAGGCCGCGCGCGATCTGCAGCAGCATGCTCTGCCCCCCCGACAGCTCCTTGGCCGGCGCGTGGCGGTGCCCGTCGAGCGTGACCAGCTCGAGCAGGCGTCGCGCGCGCGCGCGGACTTCGCCGATCGGGCGAGGCGCCCCGCGCGCGGGCCCGGTCAGCGCCGGGAGCAAGACGTTCTCGAGCACGCTCATGCTGCCGAAGAGCTTCGGCGTCTGGAAGGTCCGCGCGACGCCGCGCGCGGTGATCTCGTGGGGCCGCAACCGGTCGATCCGCTCGCCGGAGAGCCGGATCTCGCCCGCGTCGGCGCGGTAGAGACCGGAGAGCAGATTCACGGTCGTCGTCTTGCCCGAGCCATTGGGTCCGATCAGACCGCGCACCTCGCCCGGGCGGACCGCGAGCGGGAGATCGTCCACCGCGACCAGGCCGCCGAAGCGCTTGGTGAGGCGGCGCGTCTCGAGCAGCCACCCGTTCGCTCCGCCGTCGCCGGTCATCGGCCGGTGACCGCCCGATCCGCGATGGTCACGGCCGGCGGGTCAGGCGGTCACGCGGGGCGCGGCGGCAGCCCGGCGGCGAGCCCGGTGTGGACCATGGTCACGAGCGACACGATGTCGAACACGGCCAGACCGGTCTCGCGCTGGATGTCCGCGGTGTACGGCGGCATGTTGGTGCACTCCAGCACGATCGCGCCGACGTCGGGGTGGTCGGTGACGAGCCGCTGCGCGACGCGCACGTGCTCCTCGCGCGCGACGTCGACGTCGAGCACCATCTCGTTGCCGAGGAGCACCCGCGTGAATTCCTTCTCGGTCTCCATCCCGGCGACGGCCAGTGGGATGTCGCCGCCGATGCCGGCGCCGTCCAGATGCTCCTGCGTCAGGGAGCCCGCGTTCACGGTCATGATGCCCACCCGTCGTCCAGGCAGCAGCAACCGGTGAACGAGCGGCACCAGCAGGAGGCTCGACGTGAACACCGGCACTGCGACGGAGCTCGCGAGCTCGCGCTGGAACTTGACGAGAAACCCGCAATTGGTCGTGATCGCCCCGACCCCTTCGGCCTCGAGCCGGCGCGCGCCCTCGACGAACGCGGGCAGCAGGCCGGCGGCGCCCCGCCGCACGACCAGGTCCGGATCGGCGCCGGCCACGCGCTCATACCGGACGGGGAACGGAAAGCTCGCCGCGTTGCCCATATCCCCCGGAATACGCGGAAACCGCGTGTCGAGCATGAGGATGCCGACGGTGAACCCGTACTGGTTAAAGCCGCCGCGGACCCGTCCGGATGACATGGCCCCATACTCTACTCTGCTTCTTCCCTTCGGGGCCGCGTGAGCTTATCCTCGGGCAAACCCGGGAGGCACACGGCCGAGCCGATGAAGATCGACATCTTTCCGCACGTCATGCCGCGCCGGTACTTCGACCGGATGCTGCAGGTGGCGCCTCCCGGCATGGCGCTGCAGAAGCGCATGTCGGGGATCCCCGTGCTGATCGACGTCGAGCTCCGCTTGCGCATCATGGACCGCTACGCGGGCTACGTGCAGGTGCTGACGTTGGCCAACCCGCCGATCGAGGTCGCCGGCGGGCCCGACGTGAGCCCCGAGCTCGCGCGCCTCGCCAACGACGGGATGGCCGAGATCGTCGCCAGACATCCCGACCGCTTCCCCGCGTTCGTGGCGTCGCTCCCGATGAACAACCCCGACGCCGCCGTGCGCGAGATCGATCGCGCGATCGATGAGCTCTCTGCGACGGGCGTCCAGATCTACACGAACGTCGCGGGACGGCCGGTCGACCTTCCGGAGTACCGGCCGATCTTCGACCGGATGGCGCAGCGGGATCTGCCGATCTGGATGCACCCGGCGCGCCCCGCCGCATTCGCCGACTACGCCGGGGAGACGCGATCGAAGTTCGACATGTGGTGGGCGTTCGGCTGGCCCTACGAGACGTCGGTGGCGATGGGGCGCCTGGTCTTCTCGGGCATCTTCGACCGCCACCCCGGCTTGAAGATCATCACGCATCACCTGGGGGCCATGGTCCCGTTCTGCGCCGGGCGCGTCGGTGGCGGGCTCGACCAGCTCGGCAGCCGCAGCGACGATCCCGAGGACGCGCAGGCCCTCGGGCGTCTCCGCAAGCGACCGATCGACTATTTCAAGATGTTCTACGGCGACACCGCGCTCTTCGGCGCCTGGCACGCGATGGAATCGGGGCTCGCCTTCTTCGGCGCCGACCACGTCCTGTTCGGGACCGATATGCCCTTCGATCCCGAGAAGGGGCCGGGATTCATCCGCGATACGATCGAGGCGATGAGCCGCATGCGGGCGACCGAAGCCGAGAAGGCGCAGATCTACGAGGGCAACGCGCGCCGGCTGCTCCGGCTGCGACTCAAATCATAGGCGCACCTCAGCCGGCGGGGCCCCAGCCGCGACGGCTTGCGGCGCGCAACGCCATCATGAGGAGAGAGGGATGACCACCAAGCGAGCGAGCGTCGAAAGCACCGCCGATGCCTACCTCGAGCTCCTGGCCGCCCGCGGCGTCGAGTACTTCTTCGCGAACTCCGGGACCGACTTCGCGCCGCTGATTGACGCCTACGCGCGGCGCCTCGATCAGGGGCTCCCCACGCCGCGGCCGATGACGATCCCCCACGAGGTGCCGGCGGTCGGCATGGCGCACGGCTACGCGCTGGTCACCGGTCGGCCCCAGGTGGTCATGGTCCACGTGATCGTCGGCGCCGGCAACGCGGTCGGCGGCATCATCAACGCCGCGCGCTCGAACGTGCCGATCCTGTTCAGCGCCGGACGTAACCCGCTCACCGAGTCGGGCATGCACGGCAGCCGCAATCGCGCGATCCACTGGGCGCAGGAGTCGTTCGACCAGGCCGGGATGATCCGCGAGTACGTGAAGTGGGACTACGAGCTGCGCAACTTCACCCAGCTCGAGACCGTCGTCGATCGCGCGCTGGCCGTCGCGCAGGCCGAGCCGCAGGGGCCGGTCTATCTCACCTTGCCGCGCGAGGTCCTCGCCGAGAAGCACGAGGTATTCGAGTACGCGGCGGCGAGCCGCGCGCCCAGGCCCGGCCCAGTCGCGGCCGCGCCGGAGGCGATCGCCGAGACCGCGCGGCTCCTGGCCGACGCGCGCAACCCGATCATCCTCACCAAGGCCGCCGGGCGCGATCCGCTCGCGGTGGCGGCGCTGGTGCAGCTCGCCGAGGCGCTCGGCGCGCCGGTGATCGACCAGTTCCATACGTACGTGAACTTCCCTCAGGACCATCCGCTGCACGCCGGCTTCGACGCGGCGCCGTACTTCGACGAGGCCGACTGCATCGTGGCCGTCGAGTCCGACGTGCTGTGGTTCCCGGCACTCAAGGCGCCGCGCCCGGAGGCGAAGATCGTCCAGATCGCGGTGGATCCGCTCTACGCGCGGTATCCGATCCGGGGGTTCCCCGCCGACGCCGCGCTGTCGGGCACGGTCAGCCTGAACCTGGCCGCGCTCGCCGACGCCGTGCGCCCGCGCGTCGACGCGCGGGCCGTCGCCGAGCGCACGCAGCGCTGGCACGCCGAGCACCGTCGGCTGCGCGAGGCGTGGACTGCGACCGCCAGGAGGGCGCAGAGCGAGAAGCCGCTCGAGATGGTGTGGGTGTCGAAGTGCGTCGGCGACCTCGTGGACGCCGACACGATTGTCGTCGACGAATACGACTTCGACCCGACGCAGGGCTGCTTCCGCACGCCGCGGACCTACTTCGGCTCCTCGCCGGCCGGCGGGCTCGGCTGGGGCATGGGCGCGGCCCTCGGCGCCAAGCTGGCGGCGCCCGACAAGACGGTGATCTGCTGCGTCGGCGACGGCGCCTACATCTTCGGCGCCCCCACCGCCGCGCACTTCGTCGCGCGGGCCTACAACCTGCCCGTCCTCTTCGTCATCTTCAACAACCGCGCGTGGAACGCGGTCAAGCGCGCGGTGCAGAGCCACGCGCCCGAGGGCCTCGCCGCCCGGACCCGCCGGATGCCGCTCTCGGACCTCGAGCCTGCGCCCGACTACGAGCTGATCTGCCGCGCCTCGGGCGGCCACGCCGAGAAGGTCGAGGATCCGGCGGCGCTCCCGGACGCGCTCGCGCGCGCGCTCAAGGTCGTCCGCGACGAGAAGCGTCAGGCGCTCCTGAACGTGATCTGCAAGAAGCCGTGATCCGGGGCCCGGGTACAATGAATCGGTGAGAACTCGGCGGATCCTCCTGCTCCTGACCGCCTGGCTCTCGTTCGATCTGGCGACGCCGCTGCCCGGCGCCTTCGAGTTCGAGATCCAGGACTCGGAGATCGAGCACTCGCTGCAGGGCGGGCGCGAGTCCCACGCCAAGCGCGCGCCCGTGGCGGCGCGGTCGACGGCTCGAGAGCGCGTTGAGCTCGACCGGTCGTCCCGCGCGTCGGTCTCACCGGCCCCGGCGATCGGCTCGGTGACCGGTGAGGTCTGGGTCCGGCACGTCAGGCTGGCGCATCGACCCTCGAGCAGTCGCGCGTCCTCGCCCGAAGACCACTAGCTCCGTCATCCCGTTCGTCTCCTGAATCACGCCGCCGCCGGGCGGCCAATTCCGAACGCTCGTTCACCTCGAGGAGACACGAGATGACTATCAGTCGGGTCGAAGGCCTCGCGATCGCCGTCGCGCTGATCGTGGTCGGTCGCGTGCTGGTCGCGCTGCTGAAGGCGTTGGTGGAGTGACGTATGATGTTCTTGATGGACCCGGAATTCTGGGCCCGCGTCTTCGGCATCATCCTCATCGATCTCACGCTCGCCGGCGACAACGCGCTCGTCATCGCGCTCGCCGTCCGCAATTTGCCCGAGCGTCAGCAGCTCCTGGGGCGCATCGGGGGCACTCTCGGCGCCGTCGGACTGCGGCTGGCGTTCATCACGATCGCGACGATCCTGATGCGGATCCCGTTCCTGCAGCTCGTCGGCGGTGTCCTCCTGCTCTGGATCGCGTTCAAGCTCGTCCACCACGAGACGGGCGCCGAAGGCCACGTCCGCCACGGCGGGTCGCTGAGCGAAGCCGTCTGGATCATCGTCGTCGCCGACGCGATCATGAGCCTCGACAACGTGCTCGCCGTCGCCGCCGCGGCCCACGGCGATCTGCGGCTCGTCGTCTTCGGCATCGCGCTGTCCCTGCCGATCGTCGTCTGGGGCAGCGGGATCCTGGCCACCTTGATGAACCGGTTCATGTGGATCATCTGGGTGGGCGGCGGCGTCCTCGGCTACGTCGCGGGCGAGATGATCCTGAAGGACAAGGGCCTCGCGCGCTATCTCGATCCCTCGACGCCGGGCATCAACTTGATCCCGCTGGTGCCGGCCGTCATCATCTTCGTCCTGGGCTGGTGGCTCAACACACAGGTCGGCAGAAAGAAGGTGCCGGGCAACGCCTGATTCAGTATCCTAAGCGCCATGGCGCAGGACCTCCGGAGCTATCTCGACCTCGTCAAGCGCCGGAAGCCCGGCGACTTCGAGATCGTCTCGAAGTCGGTCGACCCGCGATTCGAGATCACGGCGCTCGTCGTCAAGCTCGAGCGCGAGGGCAAGCGCCGGCCGGTCCTGCTCTTCGAGAACGTCAAGGGCACCAAGTTCCCCGTCCTCACCAATCTTCACGCCAGCCGGCCGCGCCTGGCCGCCGCGATGAACGCCGCGCCGGAGGCGACCCAGGCGACGTATCTGCGCGCGATGGACAAGCCGCTCGCCCCGAAGATCGTGGCGAGCGGGCCGGTGCACGAGGTGGTCCGCGAGGGCGACCAGGTCGATCTGTACGACCTGCCCCAGATCGTCCATCACGAGGGCGACGCCGGCGCCTATGTCACGGCGGCGATCTCCTTCGCGAAGGATCCGACGCGCGAGATCTGGAACTGCGCCTACAACCGGCTGCAGATCAAGAGTCGCGACACCACGTCGATCCACCTGACGACCGGCAAGCACCTCTGGGAGTTCCAGCGGATCGCCGAGGCGCGGAACGAGCCCCTGCCGCTGGCGCTGGTGATCGGCGTGCATCCGGCGATCGCGCTCGGCGCGCTGGCCATCGGCTCGATCGACGAGGACGAGCGCGGGATCATGGGCGGGCTTCTCGGCGAGCCGCTCGAGCTGGTGAAGTGCCGCACCTCCGAGGTGCTGGTGCCGGCGCACGCCGAGCTGGTGCTCGAGTGCGAGATCCTGCCGGGGCAGCGCACGCCCGAGGGGCCCTTCGGCGAGTTCACCGGCTACAGCCTCGGCGAGCGGCAGCGCGAGATCGTCCACGTCAAGGCGATCACGCACCGGCGAGACGCGATCTTCCAGGACATCACGGTGGCCCATCTCGATCACATGCTGCTGTCGACGATTCCGATGGAGGCGAATCTGTTCCGCGCCGTCCGCGCGATGGTCCCGTCGGTCAAGGCGGTGCGGGTCCCGAGCCCCTTCACCTGCTTCGTCTCGCTCGAGCAGCGTATTCCGGGCCAGGCGAAGAACGCGATCCTCGCGGCGCTCGGCGCCGACCTCTACATGAAGCGCGTCGTGGTGGTGGACGAGGACGTCGACGTCTTCGACGACCGCCAGGTGAACTGGGCGATCGCGACGCGCTGCCAGCCGGACCGCGACATCACGATCATCACCAACGCGCGAGGCTCCGATCTCGATCCCTCGGCGCGCGAGGACGGCCACACCGCGAAGTGGGGAGTGGACGCGACGGCCAAGCCCTCGCTCGCGGCCTACACGCCCCGGCACCGTGTGCCGGCTGACGTCTGGAAGCGGATCGACCTCAAGGACTTCTTCGCGTAAGCCGCTCCGTGGCGGACAACTGCGCCCGGCGCCTCGAAGCCACCTCGCGCCGCACCCCCGAGAAGCCAGCGCTCGTCTGGGACGGCGGCGCGCTCGCGTTCGGCGAGCTCGATCGCCGGGCCGGCGCGATCGCCGAGACGCTCGCCGCCCGGGGCGTGAAGGCGGGTGACCGCGTTGCGCTCACGATCGGCAACCAGTGGGCCTTCGCCGTCGCGCTGCTCGGGGGTTGGAAGCTCGGCGCCACCGTGGCTCCGCTCGACCCGCTCCTGAAGGATGACGAGCGCGCCGCCATCCTCGCCGATCTCGCGCCCGCCCTGGTCGTCGACGAAGCGCACGTCGGGGCCCGGCCGCTCCGCGCGAGACTCGGGGTTTCCGCTCCGGCGGCCGCTGGTCCTCGACCGTCCGGGCCCGGACCCACAGCCGCGCTGATTCTCTACACGTCCGGCACCACGGGCCGGCCGAAAGGCGCGCTGCTCTCGCACGCGGCGCTCGAGCGGGCGATCGAGTCGTGGGCGGGACCGGTGATGGCGCTGACCCCGGACGACGTCGTGCTGGCGACGCTTCCGCTCGCGCACTCGTTCGGTCTCAACGGCGCCCTGCTGGCTCCCCTGCTCGTCGGCGCCACCGTGGCCCTGGTCGAGCGCTTCGCGCCCGATCGAGTGATCGAGGCGATCAGGCGCCATCGCGTCACCGTGTTTCCCGGCGTCGCGACGATGTTTCGCCGCCTCCTGGACGCTCCGGAGCTCGCGGCCGCCGACCTCGGCTCGGTGCGCCTCGCCGTCTCAGGCGCGGCGCCGTGCCCCTGGGAGCTGGCCGCGCGATGGCGCGACCGAACGGGAATCCGGATCGTGCGCGGCTACGGGATGACCGAGCTCTTCCGCCCGATCTCGTACCAGGCCGCGAACCCCCAGGAGTCGCCCGACGCGATCGGCTGGCCGGTCCCCGGTGTGGAGATCCGCATCGTCGACGACGCCGGCCGCGGCGTCGCCGCGAGCGAGCCGGGCGAGCTCTGGATCAGAAGCCCCTCGGCCATGGACGCGTACATCAACGCGCCCGAGGAGACGCGCGAGGTGCTCGTGGACGAATGGTTCCGCACCGGCGATCTCGCCACAGTCGATGCCGACGGCCTCGTCACCATCGTCGGGCGCAAGCGCGAACGCATTCTGCGTGGCGGCTATTCGGTGTTCCCGCCGGAGGTCGAGGCGGTGCTTCTCGCGCACCCGGCGGTCGCGGAGGCGGCCGTCCTCGGCATGCCCCACCCTGAACTCGGCGAAGACATCGCCGCGTTCGTCGCGCTGCGCCCCGACAGCGCCGCCACTGCCGACGAGCTGATCGCCCACTGCCGGAACCGGCTGGCCGCCTTCAAATACCCGCGGCGGCTCATCGTGCTCGACGCCCTCCCCAAGTCCCCGACCGGCAAGATCCTCAAGTCCAGGCTCCCGCTCTAACCGCGGGGCGGCGGGAGTGTGCCGGGGGCGCTCGATCGGCATGGCTGAGAACGTGTCAGTTCCGTCAATGGGATGCCCGATCCTGTCCAAGCGCTCCATCCAGCCAGCCGGGCCCCCTCGGTAACTTTCGGCGCAGCAATGATTTTTCCGGACGAGCAGGGTGGCCCATCTGTTGCTCTATCTGGAGCCCAGATGGGGGAGGGATCAGATGCCTAAGCTCACACTGGTTGTCGAGCGAACCGCTCAGAAGGTTTACGACTTCGACTGCCCGATCATCCGGGTCGGTCGGGAGATGGGGCTGGAAGTCGTCATCGACAACGCCGCGGTGTCCCGCCATCAGGCCGAGTTTCGCCGTCAGGACATGCAGTGGTTCGTCCGGGATCTCGGCTCGGGCAACGGCACGCTTCTCAACGGGCGGCGGCTCGACGGCCTGGCGCCGATCAAGCGTGGTGACGAGATCTCGTTCGGAAAGTTCTCTCTCTTCTTCGACCACGTCCCGGCCGCGCCGGCGCCTCAGCCTTACACCCCTTCGAGGGCCGGGTACGCCGAACCTGGTCGTACGCTCGTGATGAGGCCGGAGGAGCTGACCAGGCTGCGCGCAGCGATCGTCGAGAAGCGCCGCGCTCACCTACGCTGGGAGGCCGGCGGCGAGGATGGAACCTTCCCTCTAGTCGAGAGCGAGGTCGTCATCGGCCGCGGCGACGGGTGCCACCTGCGCGTGGCATGCCGCGCTCCGAAGCGTCACCTGCACATCAGCCGCGTCGGCCAGCAGTACGAGGTGCGCAACACGTCCTGGTGGTACCGCATGCGGGTCAACGACGGGCCCACGCGACACGCGACGCTCCGCGACGGGGACCAGATCGCGATCGGCGCACTCCGGCTCACGTTCAAGGACGACGTCCGATGATCGAAGAGACGTGGCCGGCCGGGCGCAGGCCAGCCGAGCGCGCGCCGCTCTACTACGGCCGCTACGAGCTCCTCTCGGAGCTCGGCCGGGGCACGAGCGGCGTCGTGTACAAGGCGCACGATCCCAAGCTCGATCGTCTGGTGGCGATGAAGATCCTCCGCCCGGAGCTGGTTTCCCTGGAAGAGTCGGGCATCAGCCTCAAGCAGCGCTTTCATCAAGAAGCGGTGGCGGCGGGCCGGCTCACACATCCAGCGATCGTCGCCGTTCACGACGTTGGCGAGGCCGACGACCGGCCGTTCATGGTCATGGAGTACATCGAGGGCGGCACGCTCGCCGACCTCATGCTCGGCGGCCGGCCCCTTGCCCTGGCCGACGCGGTGGGGATCGTCGTACAGGTCTGTGCGGCGCTCGACTACGCCCACCGCCACGGCGTCGTTCATCGGGACATCAAGCCTCGAAACATCCTCGTCGGGCCCGGTGTCACGAAGGTCACGGACTTCGGCACGGCCCGCATCGTGGGCGCGAGTCACACGCAGACCGGCACGATGCTGGGGACGCCGGCCTACATGTCGCCCGAGATGGTGCGAGGCCAGGCCGCCGACCCGCGGAGCGACCTGTTCTCCGTCGGTGTCGTGCTCTACGAAACCCTCACCGGGGTCGATCCATTCAACGCCGCCGATCTCGCCGCTGTGCTCTATCGTATCGTCAACCTCGAGCCGCCGTCCGTCCGCCACCACGTCGCCGAGCTTCCGTCCGCTCTGGACCGCGTACTGCGGCGCGCGCTGGCCAAGGAGCCGGAGGCGCGATACGCGACCGCGACGGACTTTGCCAACGCCCTGCGCGAGGCGGCGACCGGCCAACGACGGACGTGGAGCCTGCGTGCCGTGCGCGAGGCCGCGCGCGACCTGCGGCGCTCGAGACTCCTGTCGCGCCCCGTCCGCGTCACAGTCGGTGCGGTGTGTCTGGTGGCCGTCGGGCTCGGAACGTGGGCGGGCCTTCGCCGCGGTCCCGACCGCCCGCCGACCGCCACATCGGCGGCGGGCGTCACGCGTGAGATGGAACCGGCGGCAGCGCGACCGGCGACTCCGAAGGCGACGCACTCGACCGCGGCACCGACCGCGTCGGCGCCGGCCGCGACAACGCCGGCTGCGACCACTTCGAGCGCGACGACTCCGGGCTCGTTAGCCAAGATCGTGACGGTCCCGACCGTGAGCCCCTCGACCGTGAGAGCTCCGGCCGCACGGCCGGTGACCCCGATTACGGCGGCCCCGGCCGCGACGGCCCCGACATCGGCCGTGCCCGTCGCCGCGACGCCCCAGGAGTCGAGGTGCCTCAGCGTGAACGCCCTGCCGTTCGCCGAGGTCTACGTCGACGACCGGCCCCTGGGCTACACGCCCACGGCGTGCCTGCGCGTCCCGATCGGAGAGCATCGCGTGCGCTTCCAGATGGAAGGACAGCGAAGCCCCGAACGCCTGCTGCGAGTCACCGCTCGACACACGCCCGAGGCGCCGGTGCGGCTCAGCTACGACTTCAATACCGGACGGTTCATCGAGCAGTGAACGCCACGCGCGTCGGCGGACTTCTCGGCCTCGTCTGTCTGCTGAGCGGAGGCTGCGCCACTACCCAAGAGCTCACGCGAGACCTTCCGGGCGTCAAGTTCGCGAAGTACACGCTGGCGGGCGCCGACCGCGAGCAGCGGGCGAATCTCGATCGCGGGCTGAGCCATCTCCGCGCCCGTGAATACGACGCCGCGGCGCGCTCGCTGCGCCAGGCGATGTGGGACGTCGAGCTGATCGACGAGCCCGCGCTCCGCCTGGAAGAGCTGGTCGAAGTCCACCAGACACTGGCCCAGGCCTACACCGCGCTCGGAAAGAATCAGTGGAGTGAGGAGCAACGCGCGCTGGCGCAGGCCCTGCTCGAGTACCGTCGGCGCGAGAGCGAATCGGGATCGCCGGAGATCGCCCTGGCCAAGGCCAAGGCCGCCTACCAGGCGGCCCACTTCCGCGAGGCGGTGACCGCATTCGGCCAGGCCCTCGTCGAGCTGGAGGGGCTCTCACCGGCGCCGGTGCGGCTCAAGTCACTGGTCGACGCACGCTGCCATCTGGTGCTCGCCCACTTCGCCCTGGGGCGGTCGGAGCGAGCGGGCGAGGAAATTCGCCGGCTCGCGGCGCTGGACGGCGCGACGGCGTCGTGCCGTCGCCAGGCGCCCCCACCCGTCCGGGGACTCATCAGCGCCGTCGAGGCGAGCGAAGCGCGGCTAGGCAAGCGGAGCACCGAGTGATGGGCGAGGCCGCGCGGGTGGCGATCGTGACGTTCGCTCACCTCACCGACATCGGCCGGGTCCGCACCCGAAACGAGGACTTCGTCGGCGCCTTCGAGCCGGAGGATCCGGAGCTTCTCCAGTCGCGCGGACGTCTCTTCGTCGTCGCCGACGGAATGGGCGGCTACACGCGGGGCGACGTGGCCAGTCGCCTCGCCGTCGAGTCGCTGCACCACACGTATTACGAGGCCGCGCGCTCGGAGCCGCTCCCGGAGGCGCTGCGCGTCTCCGTCCAGATCGCCAACGAGGCCGTGTATCGCGAGAGCCGGCTCGCCGCGGGCGAGGGGCCGATGGGGACGACGCTCACCGCGCTGGTCATCCGCGACCACGACGCGTTCCTGGCCCACGTGGGCGACAGTCGCGCCTTTCTGGTCCGGGGCCGCCAGATCCGTCAGCTGACCGAGGACCACTCACTCGTCGCCGAGCTGGTCCGCGGCGGCGTGCTCAGCGCGACGGAAGCCGAGCACCACCCGAGCGCCCACGTCATCCTGAGGGCCCTGGGCCTCGCCGAGGACGTCGAGATCGAGGTTCAGGGACCGCTCGCGCTCCAGAGCGGGGACGCGCTGGTGCTGTGCACGGACGGTCTCACGCGACAGGTGAGACCGCACGAGATCCGGCGGCTCGCGCGGATTCGACCGCTGCGCCGCGCCTGCGAGAAGCTGGTGGCGCTGGCGAACGAGCGCGGGGGGCCGGACAACATCACTTTGGAGCTGATCCGGTTCGGGTCGCGGAGGTTCCTGCCCGCCGCTCTGCGGTCACTTCGCGTCTGGTAGCCCTCACGGCGCGCGAGACGCCGCGCCGCATCAGTTGCGCTCGGCCAGGGTCTGACGAACTCGCCGCAGCTCTTCCTTGAAGGCCGCGGCGTCGCGAGCTTGAGGGTATCGCGTCAGGTAGCGCTCCCACTCCGAGGCGCCCCGGTGCAGCTCGCCGAGCTTGACCAGGACGGTGCCGCGATCGCGGACGTGCATCGGCGCGTCGGCCTCGACCACGAGGAGCCGGTCGATGACGGCGAGCGCCTTGGCCCAGTCCTCTCGCCGCGCGTAGATGCCCTGGAGATTGCGAAGCATGCGCACGACGATCTGGGCCTTCGTCGCCGGGACGAAGTGCGTGTCGGTCAGCTCGACCGGGCGGCCGACGACGCGCGAGACGATCGCCTCGGCCTCGTCGCGCCCGAGCCGCCGGCCGCCGCCGAACGGGTCGAGGACAAGGAGCTCGTCGCCGACGCGAGCCCCCACGCAGAAGTGGCCCGGCAGCCCGATCCCCTGGATCTCCAGGCCGACCCGCCGGCCGACCTCCATGACGAGCACCGAGAGCGTGATCGGAATGCCGAGCCGGCGGTCGAGGACGTCGTTGAGGCAGCTGTTGCGCGGATCGTAGTAGTCGTCGGCGTTGCCCCTGAAGCCGGCCCCGTCGAACAGGAAGCCGCACAGTCGCTCGACGGCGCGCCGCCGATCGCCGATCTTGGCGGCGGCCGAGCGCGCGGCGAGCCCGTCGAGCTGGGCCAGCGAGCGCTCCGGCGCGAGGTCGGGATACTCGAGGCGCGCCACCGCGAGCGCGGCGCCGGCCAGATCGATCTCGGCGACCTGCACGAGGTCTCTGAACTCGTGGAGCGCGCGGTCGAGGCTCACGGACGCTCAGCAGCCCGGGGCGTGATGGATGCCCGCCGTGGCGAGCGCCTTCTTCTGGAGCTCGTCGGCGAGCTCCAGGGTCCGGCGGGCGGCGCGCGTCGCCGCCGCCTGAGCCTCCGCTGTCGTCGCGAGCCGGAGCAGGAGCGTCCGCCCGAGCTCGTGGTGATAGCGCTCGTCCGGCTCGATCACGTCGCGGTACATCGCCGCCGTCTCGCGGTCACCCGCGTGGTCGCAGAACTCGATGAACTGCCGGTTCTTCACGACCGCGATCGCCTCGCGCGTGAACTGGCCGGCCGCCACGCGCTCGACCGTGGTCTTGAGCGTGTCCAGGTACTGGAACAAGGGCCCGTAGCCCTTCGCGAGCGGATCGAACGAGGTCGCGGCGAAGCCGAGCGCGCGGAGGCGTTCCGCGATCATCCGGTAGTGCTTGGCCTCGTCGCCGACCTGCCGGGCCAGCGCGAGCTTCACGTCCACGTCGTCGGTGGTGACGAGCCAGCGCGCCGCGATCTCGGTGGCCTCGATCTCGTTCCGCAGCGCCACCTTGAGCAGGTTGAGCACGTTCAGGTCGCCCTCGACCTCCGGCTTGAGCGTGTCGGCGGGCGCCAGCAAGCCGAGACGGCGCTGGTTCTCGCCGTCGAGCTGGGCGACGAACTCCTGGGCGGTCATGCGCTAACTCCTTCCTTCAGGAGACGCGGCAACTCCTGGGTGAGCGTCTCTTTCGTGACGACGCGATCGCACCGCGAGTGCCAGGGCTGCGTCTGCCGGCCCAGCGCGTGGGTCGTGTAGCCGAGCACGGGCGAGCGCGCGCCGGCGAGCGCCGTGAAGAGCCGAGCGTAGTCGTAGCCCGCCGTGAGGTCGACCAGGACGAGCCGCGGCCCGTGCGCGAGCGCGGCCTCGACCTCTGCGGGGGTTCGCGCGAACTCGACCCGCACGCCGGCGAGGCGGCCGGTCTCCCGGATGCGCGCGACGAAGAAGAGATCGCTGACGACGGCGAGGACGGGCGCCTCGCCGTCCCCGGCCAGGCCGGGATCAGTCGTCTTGTTCACGGATGCCGAGCCAGTGCTTGTTCCACTCGGCGACGTGGGCGAGCGTGGAGAGATCGCGCATGCGGTCGAGGTAGACCTTCCCGTTCAGGTGATCGGTCTCGTGCTGGCACACGCGCGCGAAGAAGTCCTTGGCGATGACGTCGACCGGCAGGCCCTCCCGGTCGAGACACTGCAGGCGCACCGACGTGTAGCGCGGCACCATCCCGCGCATATCGGGCACGGAGAGACATCCCTCCCAGCCCTCTTCTATCTCGTCGGTCAGCGGCGTGACGACGGGATTGACGAGGACCATCAGGGGCACGGCCGGAGCGTCCGGGTAGCGGGGATTGCCGAGCACCTCGATGACGGCGATCTGCTTGAGCGTGTGCACCTGGTTCGCGGCGAGCCCGGCGCCGTCGTACTCGCGCATGGTCTCGAGCATGTCGTCGATGAGCCGCTGCACGGCTGGCGTCCGAAGCGACGCGGGATCGACGCGCTCGGCGACCTTCCGGAGCACCGGGTGACCGAGCCGCGCGACTTTCAGAATCGCCATGACAGCTTGAAGTTTACCACGCGTCACTTCGTCTCGATCTTCCCGACTTTCCGCACACCCTCGGCCAGCCGTCGGGCGTCGGCCTCGATGCACGTCATGACCGACGCGGCCTCGCCCGGAATCCGCATGAGGATCGACGCCGTCGACCCGCCGTACATGGCGCCGTAGTAGATGCCGGCGAGCATCACGATCGCGCGTCGCGTCGAGGCCGAACGTCGCCGGAAGGAGCAGGCTGATGCCGGCCAGCGGCCCGACGCCCGGGAGCACGCCGACCAGCGTTCCCACGACGCAGCCGACGACCGCGTAGAGCAGGATGGGGGGCGACAGCGCGACCGAGAACCCGAGGGCGAGATTGGCGAGGGTCTCGGCCATCAGAGACCGAGCGGTCCCCGCGGTAGCGGCACCCGGAGCAACGTGTCGAAGAGGACAAAGGCCCCGGCGGCGAACGCGATCGACAGCACGGCGGTGAAGAGCGCGCCCCGGCGCTCGACGACGCGAAGCAGGAACGCGAGCGAGAGCGCGATGGTCAGCCGGAAGCCGATCCGCTCGAGCGCCAGCGCGGCGAAGGCGCAGACGAGGAAGATCGCCACCGCGTGAGGCCACTCCGTCCAGCCGACGCTCGCGAGCGCCGGCGCCTTGCCGGCACACACGACCAGAGAGCGCGCCGAGGCACATGAGCACGATCGCGAGCGCAACCGGCATGTATGCGGGGCCGGGATGGCGGAGGCTGCCGAGCGGCAGGCGCCGGCTCTCGAAGAGGACGACCAGCGAGAGCAGGACGAGGGCGCCGCCCGCAACCCGCTCGGTCGTCAGCATCGCCGCCGGGCGGCTAGCCCTTCGCCGCCAGCGCGCGCCAGATCTTCTCGGGAGTGAGCGGCATGTCGAGATGCGTGACGCCGAACGGCGCCAGCGCGTCGACCACGGCGTTCACCATCGCCGGCGGAATCCCGATCGTTCCCGCCTCGCCGATCCCCTTGACGCCCAGCGGATTGTTCGGCGAGGGCGTGTGGGCGTGGCCGATCTCGGCGTGCGGGACGTCGTCCGCGCGCGGGACGGCGTAGTCCATGAGAGTGCCGGCGAGCAGATGGCCGTCGCGGTCCAGGATGGCGTCTTCCAGCATCACCTGGCCCCAGCCCTGGGCCAGCGAGCCCTCGAGCTGGCCGTCGGCGAGGAGCGGGTTCACGATCGTCCCGGCGTCGTCGAGCCACACGATACGCTCGGGGGTCACGGAGCCGGTGTCGCGGTCGATGCGCACCGAGACGACGAAGGCGCCCGCGCTCCACACCTCACCCTCGGGGCTGAAAAAGCGCGTGGCCTCCAGCCCCGGCTCGGTGCCGGGCGGCAGCCCCTGCCCGCGATAGGCGACCTCGGCGACCCGCGCCCACGTGACATGACGACCGGGCGCGCCGACGACGCCGAAGCCGCCGTCGACGGCGACGACGTCCTGAGCCGCCGCCTCGAGCATTCCCGCCGCGAGCTTGCGCGCCTTCTCGCGGACGTCGCGCGCCGCCAGCGCCAGGGCGGATCCGCCTAGCGCGGTGCTCCGGCTCCCGAACGTGCCGATCCCCTGCGGGGCGCCGTGCGTGTCGCCGTGGCGAACGGTCACGGCCTCGGGTGCGACGCCGAGCTCGTCGGCGACGATCTGGGCGAACGTGGTCTCGTGGCCCTGGCCGTGCGCGCTCGAGCCCGTGACGGCGAGCACCGCGCCGGTCTGCTCGACGCGAATCTGGCCGCTCTCCCAGCCCAGGCCCGAGGGCTCGACGTACGTCGCGACGCCCACGCCGACCACCTCGCCGCGGGCACGCCGCGCCGCCTGCGCGCGCCGGAGCCCGGCGTAGTCGGCGATCGCGAGAGTCCGCTCCAGGAGATCTGCGTAGTCGCCCGAGTCGTAGACCTGCCCCGTCGCGGTCCTGAACGGGAAGCGCTCCTTCGGGATGAGATTGCGCCGGCGCAGCTCGACCGGATCGAGCTCGAGCGACCGCGCGGCCTCGTCGACGAGCCGCTCGATGAGAAACGCGGCCTCCGGGCGTCCCGCGCCGCGATAGGCGCCGACGGGCGGGGTCGTGGTGAACACGCCGACCGACTGGATGTCGACGTGCTCCACCAGATAGGATCCCGGCAGACAGCGCCCGTGGTTCTGCGGCGTGCCCCCCACCGTGACCGCGAGGCTCGAGCCGAGCGGCTGGCGAATCCGGGCTCGCAGACCCGTGATCCGACCGTCCGCGTCGAGCGCCAGCTCTCCGGTCGATTTGCCGCCGCGGCCGTGATTGGTCGTGAGCAGATCTTCCGAGCGCGTCGAAATCCACTTGACCGGTCGGTTGAGACGCCGCGCGAGCCACGCGACCAGCACTTCTTCTCGGTACGGGCCGCCCTTCACACCGAAGCCGCCGCCGACGTCGGGGGCGATCACGCGCACGCGCGCCTCGTCCAGGCCGAGCATGCGCGCTAGCGAGGACCGGATCCGGAACGGCGCCTGGGTCGACGTCCACACCGTGAGCTCGCCGGTGTCGGGATTCCAGCGCGCCAGCGCGCCGCGCGGCTCCATCGGCACGCCGCAGAGGCGCTGCTGCTGGACGGTCACGGTCACGCGGTGCGCCGCGTCGCGGAACGCGCGGTCCGGGTCGCCGTGGCGCCACGCCACCGTGAGCGCGCGGTTGTCGCGGCTCACCGGGACCACCTGCGGCGCGCCGGCCGCCAGAGCGCCGTCGGGATCGGCGACGCCGTCGAGCGGCTCGTAGTCGACGGCGAGCCGGTCGAGCCCGTCCGCCGCCTCGTAGGTCGACTCGGCGACGACCGCGGCGACCGGCACGCCCTGCGCACGGACGACGCCGGCCGCCAGCAACGGGTACTCGGGCACGAGCGTCCCGGGCGCCAGCCGCATGAGCGGGACGGGCCCGATCGCGCCGAGATCATCCGCGGTGACGACCGCGACGACGCCGGGCGCGCGCCGCGAGGCGGCCGTGTCGACCGAGCGAATCCGCGCGTGCGCGTGGGGGCTGCGCGCCAGGAGCAGGTGGAGCGCTCGGGCAGCACCGAGGTCGTCGACGAACCGCCCGCGACCGGTGACGAGCGACCGGTCCTCCCGGCGCCGCATCGGTCGTCCGACCCATCCGGTGGGCTCGACCGCGTGCGTCACGTCGATTCGCCTTTCGGGCGGTAGCCGACGAGCTCGAGCAGGTTCCCGTCGGGATCGAGGAAGTAGAGGCAGTCGTGGTCGCCCCAGTCGATCGGCGCATGATACGGCACGCCGCGCGCGGCGAAGAGCGCCTCGGCGGCCTTCAGGTCGTCCCAGCCGACCTCGAAGGCGTGATGGCTCTTGCCGAGCGGATTCCTCACGTCCTCGAGGTCGGCCGGCGCGCGATCGGGCCGGAGGAAGAGCGCGCACGAGGTCTCGCCGCCGCGCATGACGACCTGATCGGCCAGGCGCATCTGGACCGACATGCCGAGCACCTCGCGATAGAACCGCTCGGCGCGTCCGAGATCCGCGACGTCGACGCCGAAGTGATCGAGGCGCTTGACCCTCACGGCGCCACCTCGCGGCCGGCGCGGAGCTTCTCGAGCGCCCACGCGGCCGCGCGGCACACCACCGCATCGGCGTCGCCGAGCGCCCGGCTGAGCGCGCCGGCGGCGCTCCGCTCGCCGCGGTTCGCCAGCACGATGGCGGCGTTTCGAAGAAGCCCGGCCCGCTTCGTCCGCGTGATCGCCGAGCCGCGGAACCGCGCGCGGAACCCCTCGCGATCGAGCTCGAGCAGGGTCTCGAGCGCGCCGAACGACCCGGACGGTCCCAGCGTGGGCTCGCGGCCGGGCTCGGCCTTGCGGTTCCACGGACATACCTCCTGGCACACGTCGCAGCCGAACACCCATTCGCCGATCTGCTCGGCGAGCTCCCCGTCGATGTCGCCGCGGTGCTCGATGGTCAGGTACGAGATGCACCGGCGAGCGTCCAGCACGTAGGGCGCGACGAACGCCCGGGTCGGGCAGGCGTCGAGACAGGCGGTGCAGGTCCCGCAGCGATCCGGCTCGCGCTGGTCGAAAGGCAGCGCGGCGGTCGTGAGCACGATCCCGATGAAGAAGTAGGAGCCGAGCGACGGGGTCAGGAGGTTCGTGTTCTTGCCGACCCAGCCGAGGCCCGCGCGCGCGGCGAGATCGCGCTCGAGGACCGCGCTCGAGTCCACCGCCACCCGGCTCGCGCCGCCGGCCGCGGTGCGGATGAACTCGCCGAGCTCGACCAGGCGCGGCCGGATGACGTCGTGGTAGTCGCGGCCCCGAGCGTAGCGGGAGACCGGCCGCCAGTCGTCGTCCGGCGCGGTCGAGCCGTTGTAGCTCATCGCGACGGCAACGACCGAGCGGCACCCCGGCAGCAAGCGCGCGGGATTCAGCCGGTCGGCGCGGCCGCGATGCAGGTAGCCCATCGTGCCCGCGTACCCGGCGTCGAGCCACGCCTCGAGCGCGGCGCCGTGCTCCGGCGGCTCGGCCGGGCCGATCGCGATCCGATCGAAGCCGAGCTCGCGCGCCCGCGTCTTCACGACCGAGCTCAGCGCGAGGCCCACCAGGCTCAAGTCTTGCGGGCCTTCACGACCAGCTGCGCCCGCGTGAGCGTGCGCCCGCCGTCCTCCAGGAACTTCACGTACTTGAACCACCGGCCGTCCACCTTCCACCGCTCCTGGAGCCCGATCGCCGCCGCCAGGCCTTCCTCCACCGAGGCGAACGCCTTCACGTCGCGCTCGACCTCGAGGTGCTCGACCGCGAAGCCGGTCCGCTTGAGGAGGCGTCGCACGCCCGTCTCGCCGTACGCGAAGCGCGAGGGCCGGCCCGTCTCCTTCCACTGGTCGTTGTGCAGCGCGACGAAGGCGAAGGCCTGACCGGAGCGCAGCGCGCGGCTCGCCCGCTCGGCGATCGCGTCGGACATGCAGAGATAGGCGACGACGAGGTCGGGCTTGAACGGAACGTACTCCTCGACTTCCACGTCGCCCACGACGAAGCGGACGTTGGTGAGCGTGGCGGCCGCGGCCTTCCGGCGCGCCTCGTCGATCGCCCGCGCGTCGCGATCGACACCGACGACCGCGCGGCAGAGCGGCGCCAGCGCCAGTGCCAGCCGGCCCGAGCCGGTCCCGGCGTCCAGCACGGTCAGCTCGCGGAGCGGCTCGGCTCGGACCCGCTCGAGAAATGCCGCGCTGAGTTCCTCGCCCGACTCGGCCGCCCGGCTGTCAGCCGGTGACGGCGCCATCGGATGCGCTCCCGACCAGGCGCGCGTACTTCGCCAGGGCGCCCCACGTGTAGCGCGGCTTCGGGCGCTTGAGGCTCTTCAGGCGCTTCTTGATCTCGGCGGCCGAGAGCTCGACGTCGAGCCGGCGCTTCTTGATGTCGACGACGATCGTGTCGCCGTTGCGCAGCGCCGCGATCGGGCCGCCCTCGGCGGCCTCGGGCGCGACGTGGCCGATCATGAAGCCGTGGGTCGCCCCGGAGAAGCGCCCGTCGGTCATCAGCGCGACGGTGTCGCCGAGGCCCGCGCCCTGCAGGGCGCCCGTCACGTGCAGCATCTCGCGCATGCCCGGCCCGCCCTTGGGCCCTTCCCAGCGGATGACGATCACGTCGTTGGGTTTGATCTTCCCCGTCTTCACGGCCTGGAACGAATCCTCCTCGCGCTCGAACACCCGGGCCGGGCCGCGATGGAAATCGCGCTTCTGGCCCGAGATCTTGGCCACGCACCCGTCGGGCGCGAGATTGCCCCAGAGGATCACGAGGCCGCCCTCGGGCTTGATCGGATTGGACAGCGGCCGGATGACTTTCTGGCCCGCGGTCTCCTTCGCGGCGCGCGCTTCCTCGCCGAGCGTGCGGCCGGTGACGGTCGGCGCGTCGCCGTCGATGAGTCCGGCGTCGAGCAGCCGCCTGGCCACGACCGCCATGCCGCCGGCGTCGTGCATCTCGGGCGCCGTGTAGTTGCCCCACGGCCGCATGTCGGCCAGCAGCGGCGTCTTGCGCGAGATCTTGTCGAACTCGTCGATGGCGAGCTTGACACCTGCCTCCTTGGCGACAGCGAGCAGGTGCAGGACCGCGTTGGTCGAGCCGCCCGTCGCCATCACGCCGGCGATCGCGTTGTGGAGCGACTTCCGCGTGATGATCTGCCGCGGCCGGACGCCCTTGCGCAGAAGATCCATCACGAGCTTGCCGGTCTCGAACGCGACTTCCTCCTTGCGCGGGTCGGTGGCCGTGACGCCGTTGAAGCCCATCGGCGACACGCCGAGCATCTCGAACGCGGTCGACATCGTGTTGGCCGTGAACTGGCCTCCGCACGCGCCGGCGCCCGGGCAGGCGCGGCTCTCGATCTCGTTCAGCTCCTTCGCGTCGATCTTCTTGGCGTTGAACGCGCCGATCGCCTCGAAGACCTCCTGGATCGTGAGGCGGCGGCCCTTGTACTCGCCGAAGGCGATCGAGCCGCCGTAGAGCATGACGCTCGGCAGGTCGAGCCGCGCCATCGCCATCACCATCGCCGGGATGGTCTTGTCGCAGCCCGAGATGCCGACGAAGCCGTCGAGCAGATGGCCGCGGACGACCAGCTCGACCGAGTCGGCGATCGTCTCGCGGCTGATCAGCGAGGCCTTCATGCCCTCGCTACCCATGGCGATGCCGTCGGTGATGCTGATCGAGTTGAACTCGATTGGCGTGCCGCCGGCGGCACGGATGCCTTCCTTCACCTTCTCGGCCAGCTTGCGGTGGTTCCAGTTGCAAGGCGTGATCTCGATCCAGCAATGGGCCACGCCGACCAGCGGACGCTTGAGGTCCTCGTCGGTGAAGCCGATCGCCTTGAAGTACGAGCGGGCGGCCGCCCGGTCGGCGCCGTCCACGAGGGCGCGGCTCTGGTGTCGCGGATCGAACGTCATGCGGATGCCTCCTTCCGTCGCTTGGCGACGAGGAACGTGAACCGACCCTGCTGCACGACCTCGCCGTGCTGATCGAGAATCGTACGCTCGTCGACGATGAGCCCGGCGTCGCGCATCGGCCGCTTCGAGACGATCCGCGAGCTGGTGTGCATCGTGTCGCCGACGCGCAGCTCCCTCACGATCTTCCAGTCGAGCGCAACGAACGCCTGCACCGCCATCGGCGGGTCCTTGACCCGCCAGCCGAGCCCGATGGCCATGCACAGGGTCAGCACGTCCGGGATCTCGCCCGGCTCGGTCGACAGCTCGCGCGTGAGGCCCTGGTACATCTCCACGTGGGCCGCGGTCACCGTGATGGCGGGCGTCGTCTTGGGCTGGTCGACGACGATGTCCTCGAAGTAGGTGGCGGAGGTCACGGGCGCTTCTGCACGACCAGATCGGTCTGGCCCTGCTGGACGACCTCGTCGCGCTGATTGAGGATCGTGCGGTCGAGCGTGATGAGCCCGCGGTCGGGCTTGTCGAGGTCACGCTTGTCGACCACCTTCGCCCGGAGCCGGATCGTGTCGCCGATCTTGACCGGCGCCTTGAACTTCCAGCGCAGCCCGCCGGACCCGAGCGTCGCGTAGGGCGCCGTGGCGCGCGTGAAAAGACCCGACTGGATCGCCAGGCACAGCAGGCCGTGGGCGATGCGCTCGCCGAACACCGTGCGCTTCATGAACTCGGCGTCGGTGTGCAGGACGTTGTAGTCACCGGAGAGCCCGGCGAACATCACGATGTCGGCCTCGGTCACCGTGCGCCCAGGAGACTCGTACTCCTCGCCGAGCTCGATCTCCTCGAAGTAACGTCTGTGATCGGCCATGCGCGCCGTCAGGATAGCACAGCGGGCACGCGCGGTCGGAGGAGCACGGTATGGCAGACTCTCGCAGATCCCACCTGACGCGTCGCACGTTCCTCAAGGGGGCCGGAGTCGCGACCGCGGCCGCGGTTTCACCGACCATCATCGTCCGCGGCGCGAAGTCGGACACGCTCAAGATCGGCCAGTGGACCCATTTCGTGCCCGCGTTCGACGAGTGGTTCGAAAGAGACGGTGCGGCCCTCGACGTAACCCAGATCGATAAGGCCCTGCCGGAAAGCGCGGGCGCATCGGTGAGACTCGGGGTAGATGCGCGCCCGACTATCACGCCTCCAGGTAGGCCGCGACCTTGACTGTCAGGGAGCGCCGATCTCCCGCCGCACGAGCGCCGCTCCCGCCACCAGCGCGCGTAGCTTGCCTCGAGCCACTTCGCGGTCGAGCGGCACCATGCCGCAGTTGGTGCACGGGTAAAGGCGCTCGGGCGGCACGTACGGCAGCACGCGCCGGATCGTGGCGGCCACCTCCACGGGCGTCTCGATTGTGTCCGTCGCCACGTCGATCGCACCCACCAGGACGTCTTTGCCCTTCAGGAGCCCGAGGAGTGAGACGGGCACGCGCGCGTTCGCGCACTCGACCGAGACCTGGTCGATCCGGCTGGCCGCGAGCGCGGGGAACGTCTGCTCGTACTGGCGCCACTCGGAGCCGAGCGTCGCCTTCCAATCCGTGTTCGCCTTGATCCCGTAGCCGTAGCAGATGTGAACGGCGGTCTTGCAGGAGAGCCCCTCGATCGCGCGATGGAGCGCCTCGATCCCCCAGGCCCGCACGTCGTCCATGTACACGTTGAAGGCGGGCTCGTCGAGCTGGAGGACGTCGAGCCCAAGCGCCGCGAGCTCGCGCGCTTCTTCATTGATCACCCGCGCGAACTCCATCGCCAAACGGCGCCGGTCGCGATAGTGCTCGTCGGCGAGCGTGTCGACGATCGTCATCGGCCCGGGCACCGTGAATTTGAGCGGCTTCGTCGTGTGGGCTCGCGCGAATGCGACCTCCTCGGCGTGGACGGACCGTCGGCGCGCGAGCGGCCCGGTCACGGTGGGCACCTCGGCCTTGTAGCGGTCGGCGCGGATGCCGATCGTGACGCGACGGGTGAAGTCGACGCCGTCGATCGCCTCGAGGAAGCCGTGGACGAAGTGCTGGCGCGACTGCTCGCCGTCGCTCACGATGTCGATGCCGGCGGCCTCTTGCTCGCCCAGCGCCACCAACACCGCATCGCGCTGGCCCTCGGCGAGCGCCGGGCCCGACAGGTTCCAGGGCGCCCACAGCACGCGTGGCTTCGCGAGCCACGAGGGTTTGGGCAGGCTGCCGGCGATCGTCGTCAGGAGCATGCCGCGGTTCTAGCAGACTGGCCGGCGCCTGTCCACATCGCGCGCTTCGCGGCACGGAAACCTCGACACTCGTCGCGGTCGCTGGATATAATTCCCGCGGTCGGCCTGCGGGCCGCTCGACAATTCAGCACGACGAGGTGGGCACCTGCATTTCGCCGACGAACGCTTGATCCCCGTCTGGGAAAAAATCCAGAACCGGCAGCGCCTCACCCGCGACGACGGCCTCCTCCTCTTCGAAACCGACGATCTCCTCGGCCTGGGCCGCATGGCCGATCACGTCAAGACCGCGCGCGAGGGCGACCGCGTCTACTTCGTCCTCAACCGCTACATCTCGCCGACCAACGTCTGCGTCCTCTCCTGCGCCTTCTGCGGCTTCGCCCGCAAGAAGGGCGAGGCCGGAAGCTTCGAGTACACGGTCGAGGACATTATCGGCATGGTCAGCGAGGACGTCCGCGAGGTGCACATCGTCGGCGGCCACCATCCGGAGTGGCCGTTCGAGTACTACGAGCGGATCATCGCCGGCCTGCACACCGCGCGCCCTCGTGTGCAGATCAAGGCCTTCACCGCGGCCGAGATCGACTACTTCTGGCGGCGCTGGAAGATCGAGCCGTCGGAGGCGCTCGCGCGCTTGAAGGACGCGGGGCTCCAGACGATGCCGGGCGGCGGCGCCGAGATCTTCTCGCCGCGCCTGGCCAGGCAGCTTCGCTACGCCGGCAAGGCCGACGGCGACCGCTGGTGCGAGATCCACGGCATCGCCCACTCGCTCGGGATCCGCACCAACGCCACGATGCTCTATGGCCACGTGGAGACCCGCGCCGAGCGGGTCGATCACCTGCTCAAGCTTCGCGAGCAGCAGGACCGCTCCGGCGGCTTTCTGACCTTCATCGCGCTCCCCTATCAGGTCGGGGCGACCAGGCTCGTGCCGCGCTCGACACCGCCCGCCGATAATCTAAGGACGATCGCGGCGGCGCGGCTGCTGCTCGACAACTTCCCGCACGTCGAAGCGTACTGGGTGCTCCTCGGCGAGGAGACGGCGTCGGTCGCCCTGCACTTCGGCGCCGACGACGTGAACGGCACCCTCGAGGACGAGCGCGTGCAGCACATGGCGGGCGCCGAGACGCCGGCCGGCCTCGCGCGCGAGCAGCTCTTCCGGATCATCCGCGACGCCGGCAAGGTACCGGTCGAGCGCGACGCGCTCTACAACGTGATCCGTGTCTGGGACCGCGAGGGTGTCGCCGCGTGATCGGGGCGGCGATCCTTCCATGATCGAGGCCATTCGGGAGAAGGTGCTGCACGGCAAGCGCCTGGACCGCGCCGAGGGGCATTGGCTCCTCGCCGAGGCGCCGCTGCTCGAGCTGGGCGCGGTCGCCGCCGAAGCCCGGTACGCGCGCTTCCCCGAGAAGGTCGTGACGTTCGTGATCGACTCGAATCCGAACTACACGAACGTGTGCGTCACCGACTGCCAGTTCTGCGCGTTCTACCGCAAGCCCGGCGACCCCGAGGCCTACACCCTGACGGTCGACGAGGTGCTGGCCAAGGTCGATTTCGCCGCCTCCCGGGGCGCCACGACCGTGCTCCTGCAGGGCGGCCACAACCCGGCCCTGCGGCTCGACTACTACACGACCATCGTGCGCGAGACGCGCCGACGCTTCCCGCAGGTGACGCCGCACTTCTTCACCGCGTCGGAGATCCGGACCGTCGCGCAGGTCGAGCGCCTCTCGGTGGGCGACGTCCTCGATCGCCTCTGGGAGGCGGGGCAGCGGACACTCCCGGGCGGCGGGGCCGAGGTCCTGTCCGAGCGGGTGCGCCGGCGGATCGAGCCGAAGAAGGGCGGGCCCGACACCTGGCTCGACGTGCATCGCGAAGCCCATCGCCGCGGCTTCAAGTCGACGGCGACGATGATGTACGGCCACGTCGAGCAGATCGACGATCTGCTCGAGCACCTCGACGTGATCCGCGAGCTCCAGGACGCCTTCGGGGGCTTCACCGCGTTCGTGCCGTGGTCGTTCAAGCCCAACAACACCCTGCTCGAGAAGTGGATCAAGCACCCGAAGGGCCCGAACATGTACCTCAGAATGCTCGCCGCCTCGCGCCTCTACCTCGACAATTTCCCCCACGTCCAGGCCTCGTGGTTCTCGGAGGGCAAGCGCACCGGCCAGATCGCGCTCCACTTCGGGGCCGACGACTGGGGCGGCACCTTGCTCGAGGAGAACGTGCACAAGGCCGCCGCGTTCGTGAACACGATCGGCGTCGACGAGATCGTCACGCTGATCCGCGAGGCCGGCTTCACTCCCGCCCAGCGTACGACCGAGTACGAGATCCTGAGGCGGTACTGAGGGAAAGCACGGATAGGGCGCGCTCGCGCCCTTTTCGAGCGAAACTACCCCGTAGGTTCTACACACCCCCGGCGGGCGACGAGCACAAGACCGCGTTTCCATTGCTCGCGATCGGTTGGCCGGCCTTTTGAAATAACGACGGGCATGTGGCGGCGCGTGCGCCCGCGAATCGGGAAGCTACTGACCTGGCTTCGTGTTCCCGGCATCATCGTCGAACAGACCTACGAGGCCGCGATCACGCCGGCGACGGTGCGCGTCCACCTGGGGCCGCTGTTCTCCGTCGTCAGCGTGAACGGCCTGGACGTCTATTTCCACCGGTTGACCGGCAAGATCGACGGCGTCGGATTCAGCCCACCGGCGGGTTACACACCGGACGAAGCTCCCTGACGAGATCGTCGAGCCGCCACGACCGCACGATCGGCGGGACGAGCTCAAAGCTGAAGCTGAGATCCGCGTGCATCGTGATGCAGACGTTGTTCCCGTTCAGGTGCTGAACCAGCTGCGCCAGGACGTCGCCGGTCTCACCGATGTAGACCCACGTCGTCCCGCTGCGGAGCGCATAGACGCCCGACTCCGGCGGTGCGTTGAGAACGACGGCGGCCATGCTGAACGGATAGCTGTTCGGATTCTTCCACGGCATCCCCAGTACGCTCTTGTAGCAGGCGCACCCTGTCAATCAGGTATTCCCCTATCGGTCTGGACCCCTATCGGTCTGGATCCCTGACGGCGGGCGACTAGATCGGATCGATCTGGGGGACTTCGGGGATCAGCCCCTTGGCGTAGGCCATGCCGAACAGGCGCTCGATCGCGGCGCGGCCGTCGCAGCCGAGCGCCAGCGTGTAGTCGTTGACGTACATGAGCACGAAGCGCCGGCACGTCTCCTTGTCGATCCCGCGCCCGTAGCGCATCGCGTATTCGAGCGCCTCGTCGACGTGTGCGTGGGCCCACGCGATCGAGTCGCGCAGCCCCTGGGAGAGCGCGCGATGGAGGTCCTCGCCGAGATCGCGACGCATCACGTTGACGCCGAGCGGCAGCGGCAGGCTCGTGTCCTGTTGCCAGGCCTCGCCCAGGTCCAGGACCTTCGTCAGCCCCATCCTCTGGTGCGTGATCTGGCCCTCGTGAATCAGCAGACCCAGCTCGGCCTGGCCGTCCAGCACCGCCTGCGGGATCTTGTCGAACGCGACCTCGATCAGGGGCGGGTCGCCGACGTACAGGCGCAGGAGCAGCGCCGAGGTCGTGTGCTTGCCCGGAATCGCCACGACGCGCTCCTCGAGCGAGGCCCGCGGGATCGGCTCGCGCGCGACGAGGATCGGGCCGTAGCCCTTCCCCATCGACGCGCCCGGATCCATCATGCGATACCGGTCGGCGATGAGCAGGTAGGCTGCGAAGGACACCGCGGTCACCTCGAGCTCGGCGGTGCGCGCCCGACGGTTCAGCGACTCGATGTCTTCGAGGACGTGCTCGATCGTCACGCCCGGGATCTTCACCTTCCCGGCGGTGAGCGCGTAGAACATGAACGCGTCGTCGGCGTCGGGGCTGTGGCCGATCCTCACCGTGGCCATGGCAGGCTCCTAGTCGCCGGCGAAGCCGAGCCGGAGCTCGCCGGCGCGGATCGCGCGGATGATCGCGTCGCGATCGCGCCTGGCGTCGACCTCGACCCACGCCCGGCCGAAGTGGATGGGGCCGTGCGCATCGTCGGTCGCGATCTTGACCAGCGGGATCTCGGACGATTCGTAGACGGGGTGACGCGTGCCGGTCTCGGTCACTTCGATCGCGTCGAGCTTGAGGCCGCCGGCGCCGATGCGACGGATGCGCTCGAGCGTTTGCGCCACGCTGAGATGGTAGCGCGCCGGGTGATTCAGGACATGGAGCGTCTCGCGCTCGCCGGACACCCGGCCGATGTGCTGGTCGAAGCGCGGCCAGTTGAGCTCGACCCCGTGGAAGAGGAGCAGCTTCGACGCGACCTGGGGAATCGCGCTCCAGTAGCGGTCGTCGATCCAGTTCTCGTGGTCGGTGATCGCGAGGAAATCGTAGTCGAGCGCCTCGTAGGCGGCGACGAGCTGGGCCGGCTCCTTGACACCGTCGGAGAAGGTCGTGTGAGCATGCAAGTTGCCCCGGAGCCAGGGCATCAGCCGCGCGCTTTCCGGGGAACGTTCGGTCGGATCACCGAATCAGGGCTTGGGGGCCGGACGGCGGGCGGGCGGAGGCCCGTCCCACGTGATCGAGAAGCCGAACGCGAAGACACCGTTGCTTTCGCTCCACCCGGTGTGAGGCGAGCCGACCGGGGTGCTCGGTGAGACCCACCCGGCGACCCCATAGCGGCCGCTGGAGGTGGGAGTCTCGCGCGGCCTGGACATCGGCCCGATGAACGCCGGATCGTGCTGCACCTGCCCCCCGCGCGGATAGCGGTCCGCATCGCTGGGCCGCGTCTCGTCCTGGAGTCCAGGCGGGATCACGTCGCGCTCCTCGCGCGGTGGCGCAGGGGCGGGTTTCCTGATCTCGACGTCCTGCGACCAGGCCGGTGTCGCGAAGAGCACGGCAAGGGCGAGCGCCAAGGCGCGCTTCATATATAGGATTGTACCGCCTCGACGACTGGCGCGACACCTATCGCTAACCCGGCAATAACCCTCGCGAGTGAGGGCCCGAATTCCGGAGTCAGGTCACGCGCGACACGCGGCCAGGAGCGTCCCGACGTCGTCCAGCGAGTCGAGCGACAGGGCGGCCCGCTCGATCGCCGCCACCCGGTCGGCTGGGAGCGCACGCCGCGCATTGTCGCGGAACTTGGCGACGATCGCGTCGGGCTTGAGAGGCCGCGCCGCGCCCCCGCGCCCATCGGGCTCCCGCGCCTCGACGAGCCGGCCGTCGCGGAGACGAACGCGGACCCAGCCGGGGAACCCATCGGGGAAGCGCGCGGTCGGATCGACGGTGTGCTCGACACGGGCGGCCAGCGCCAGGGTGCGCTCGTCGCGAATCCGGTCCTTCGTGTACGTGTCGAGCCCGACGCGGCCGTCCACCAGCGCCGCGGCGACCGAGTAGGCCAGGCTGAACTGGGCGTCGTACGGAGTGCGCGGCCGGAGCTTCGAAATCGAGTCCGTGCGCCAGCGCGCCGTTGGCGAGCGCGGCAACGGGCGACGCCGCGGTCAGGCGCGAGCCGACCACGCTGCAGGCGCCGCCGCCCCAGCCCTCGACCGCGCCGAGCACCGACGGCGCCAGCTCGGAGGTCGAGGAGGCCAGCGCAATCCCGAGGATGTCGAGCGCGCGCAGGCGAACGCTCGCGACCACGTCCGGCGGGAGATCGTCGAACTGGAGACCCGCGACGAACTCGCTCAGGCGCTCCGCCAAGGTCATGCGGCGATGATCCCGGCGCCGAACGGCGCTATCCGGGCAGCGCGATGTTGCCGTCGGGCTCGCGCACGTTGCCGTTGGGCTCGCGGCTCCGGATCGCGGTGACGAGGCGGCCGTCCGCGTCCTTGACCTCGAATTCCTCGGCCAGCCCGGCTCCGATCATTTGCTGCACGAGCAGCTCCCGGTCGGTGCCGACCGGAGGCAGCTGGTGAGACTTCCAGCGCATGACGAAGTAGCCGCGGCTCACGTGCGGCAGGCGCGCCTCGGCGCGCTGCAGCTCCTGCAGCGCCCGCTCGAGCGCCACGCCCGAGGCCGGCTGCGGCGCGGGACGCGCCAGCCGCGAGGGCGCCATGCGGGTCGGGGCGCGCTCGAACGGCCGGGGCCGCTCGACCTTGAACGCCGGGATGCCGTCGCTCAGATGGATCTGGCCGAAACAGCGCACGCGCAGATCCTTGGAGAGCTCGTCGGCCGACCAGGTCGCCACCCACACCTGCTTGCCGAGCGCGTTCACCGCCTCGACCGCCGGCACGAAGTCGTCGTCGCCCGACACGAGCACCGCCGCGTCGAAGGCGCCGATCGCCGCGTACTGGATGATGTCGGCGACGAGCCGCGTGTCGACGCGCTTCTCGGTAGTGTACTCGTAGTCGGCGCTGCACGCCGGACAGCGCCCGGAGCGGCGCACGCGCAGCTCGCGCTTGACGAAGTAGCCCGGACGGAGCTCGAGGCCCTTGAGAAAGCCCTCGACCAGCGGCGGCGCGTCGGCCGACACGCCGACGTAGTAGTGCGCGCCCGCGAAGATCGCACCGGGACCGCCGACGGCCTGCGTGATCCAGGCAGCCAGCCGATCGTAGTCGACACGGAGCGACTCGTCGTAGCGCTGGAGAGACCGGTAGAAGTTCTGGCCGTCAAAGAAAACGCTGACCTTCATGGGCGGCTCCCGGGCGAAAGAACAAATCGTTAATTCTCTACCGCGGTTAATGGTGGACGATACTGGACTTGAACCAGTGACCTCTGGCATGTGAGGCCAGCGCTCTGCCAACTGAGCTAATCGTCCGTGGCCGGGACGTTAACCACTAACCGAACGGCTGTCAAGCAGTTGTACCGCTGATTCGCCGGGCGACGCGGCCGCGCACGTATGCACTTTCTTACACACCCGTTTTACATACCGCCGGCGCGGAGAGCGCGCTGCTCCAGTCGAGATTCAGCTGGACCCGGGCGTTCCGGGTTCCGGGCGCCGACGAAGATCCCTTTCGAGGCGGTCGAGGCCGGCAGGGCCCCGCCAATGGCGAGCGACCGATCCCACAAGAGTGGGGCCCGGTCGCCCGGATTCTCCTCCCGGAAGGCCCCGCGGAAATTACTGAGGCCCCGCGACCGGCAGCCGGATATTATACGGTGACATGAATTATCGCGGCGTTTATCACGGCGTGATATAGTCCCGCGTCGACATGTCTGCGCGGAGCGCACGCCTGCAGTCGTCGCGCCGGGTGGACTACGAGACGCTCGCCGATCTGCGCTACCACGTTCGCCGCTTTCTCCGGGTGCGCGAAGAAGCCGCGCGGGTGGCGGGGGTCGAACCGCAGCAGTACGTTCTTCTCCTGCAGGTGAAGGGCTTCGAAGGCCGCCGGCCGGCGACGATCGGCGCGCTGACCGAGCGCCTGCAGATCCGGCATCACGCGACGGTCCAGCTGGTCGACCGCCTGGCGCAGCGGGGGCTGGTGCGGCGCCGGCGCGCCGAGCTGGACCGGCGCGGCGTCGTCGTCGAGCTGACAGCGCGCGGCGAGGCCGTTCTGCGAAAGCTGGCGCTCAATTCGCTGGCCGAGCTCCGGACGGGGGGCCCGGCGCTGGCGGCGACCCTGACCCGGGTCATCGAGCTGAACGGCGCGCGCCGGCCGCGGGCGAAGAAGGACGGTCGCTGAGGCACGCGGCCGGCGCCCGAGTCGAGGGCTCATTATCGGCGGCGTGCGCCGCCGGGGAGGTTGGAGGCTCATGACGCGGATGATCGCGATGGCGGTCGGCGCGGCAGTGATCGGCGTGCTCGCCGGGTTCCTGTGGTGGGGGACGGCGACGAACCGGCTGCGTGACGAGGTCCGCACCCTTCAGAACCGGCACGGCGACGAGGTCAAGGCGCTGGATGCCAAGCTCAAGAAGACGGAAGAGGAGCTGCAGAGCGAGCGCGAGCGCCGGTTACGTCTGGAGCAGGCGCTGAGCCAGGGCAAAAAGTAGAGCGACCCTGCGGGGTCGAGCCAAGGAGGGCAACCGATGAGAAGCGTCCTGACGATTCCAACCGCGCTGCTGATCCTGGTCGCGACCGGATGCGCGAAACAACCCGCGACGATGCCGGCGTCGGCATCGGCGCCCTCTCCCACGGCGTCCGCGGGCTCGGCGAGCCGGCCCCAGCCGGCGGCTTCGCAATCGGCGACGGGCGCCGGGGCCGCCAGCCGTGCCGCCGCCCCGGCCGCACGCACCGACAGCCCGACGGCGGCGCGGCCGTCGCCGCGCGAGTTCATGGAGAACGCGGCGCTCCGGGACATCAACTTCGATTTCGACAAGTACGACATCCGGCCGGCCGACACGAAGACCCTCGATGCCAACGCGGCCTGGCTCAAGACCAACGCGAAGAGCCTCCTGTTGATCGAAGGCCACTGCGACGAGCGCGGAACGCCCGAGTACAACCTGGCGCTCGGGGAGCGGCGGGCGAAGGCCGCGATGAGCTATCTGACCGCGCTCGGCATCCAGGCCAATCGGATCTCGATCGTCAGCTACGGAGAAGAGCGCCCGCTCTGCAAGGAGCGCGGCGAAGCGTGCTGGGCCAAGAATCGGCGGGCGCACTTCCTGGTCAAGCCCGAGTAAGCTCGCGGGGGGAGACGACGGGGGCCGATGCGACCGCAAGGTCCGTCGGCGCCGCCGAGCGTATAATCCAGGCCGAATCCAGGCCAGGAGATGACGACATGACGCAGCCCGCAAGCGACTCCCCCGCCCACGTCGACGGCCGCGCGGCGGTCGTGAGACAGGACCTCGACAACGTGCTGCACCCGGTCGTCGCCCACCGGCAGCTCGAGGCCGAGCCCCTGGTGATCGTCGAGGGCCGCGGCTCGACCGTCGTCGACGCCGACGGCACCGAATACCTCGACGCGATGGCCGGACTCTGGTGCGTGAATGTCGGCTACGGCCGCACGGAGCTGGCCGACGTGGCCGCCGCCCAGATGCGCGCGCTCCCTTACTATCCCCACACCGCGATGAACGAGCCGGCCGCGAGGCTCGCCGAGCGCGTGAACGGCCTGCTCGGCGGCGACAACCACGTCTACTTCGTCGCCTCGGGCTCCGAGGCGAACGAGGCCGGCTTCAAGTTCGCCCGGCAGTACACCAAGCACGAGAACCCCGGCCAGTACCGCTACAAGACGATCAGCCGCTACCTCGGCTATCACGGGACGACGCTCGCGACCCTCGCCGCCGGCGGCATGGGCGACCGCAAGATGAAGTTCGAGCCGCTCGGCGGCAACGACTTCGTCCACGTGGCCCCGCCCTACTGCTATCGCTGCCCGTTCGGGCTCACCTACCCGTCGTGCGAGCTCGCGTGCGTGAAGAACATCGAGGCGACGATCCAGGGCGAGGGGCCCGACACCGTGTCGACCGTCCTGGTGGAGCCGATCATGAGCGCGGTCGGCGTCGCGGTGCCGCCGGACGACTACCTGCCCGAGGTCGCCGCGGTCGCGAAGAAGTACGGATGCCTCCTGCACATCGACGAGGTCATCAACGGCTTCGGCCGCACGGGCAAGATGTTCGCCCACCAGCACTCGGGCGTGCGGCCGGACATCGTCGCGATCGCCAAGGGCATCGTGAGCGCGTATCTGCCGATCGCCGCCACCGTCGTCCGCAACGACGTGTTCAAGTCGTTCGTCGGCGAGGTGTCCGAGAACCGTCAGGTCTTCCAGATCTCGACGTATGGCGGCCATCCCGTCGCCGCGGCCGTCGCCGACCGCAACATCGAGATCATCTTGCGAGAGCGCCTCGTCGAACGGTCCGCCGAGAACGGCGCGTACCTCCTCGACGGCCTCCGCACCCTGCTCAAGCACCCCTGGGTGGGCGACGTGCGCGGCAAGGGGCTCTTCGCGGGCGTCGAGCTCGTGCGCGATCGCCGCACGAAGGAAGCGGTCCCGGCCGACCGGATCAAGAGCGTCGTCGACTTCGCGCGGCGCAACGGCGTAATCGTCGGCCGCTCCGGGGGCGGCCGCCATCTCGGCAGCACCATCGTGCTCTCGCCACCTCTCGTGATCACGCGCGCCGAGATCGACCGGGTTGTCGCGGTCCTCGACAAGGCCATCGCCGAGATGGGCGGCTCGCTCGGTACCAGCTGATCGTGCCGATCCCCCGGTTCGGTCTCAATCGCTTCGACGCGCGCACGGTCGACGCCTTCGCCGCCGACGTGCGGCGGGCCGAAACCCTCGGCTGGGACGCGGCGTTCCAGCCGGACTCCCAGCTCCGCCGGCGCGACACCTACGTGTTGATGGCGGCGGCGGCGCGCGTCACCGAGCGCATCGTGCTGGCGACGCTCTTGTCGAACCCCGTGAACCGCCACCCGACCGTCACGGCCTCGTCGATCGCCACGGTCGACGAGCTAGCGCCCGGGCGCACCCTGCTCGGCTGGGGCGTCGGCGACACCGCTGTGCGCCTGGCCGGGCTCAAGCCCGCGCGCGTCGGCGAGCTCGAGGCGAGCACGCGCCTGATGCGCGCGCTGCTCGACGGCCGCGCGGTCGACGTCGGCGCGCGCGAGCCCGCGCGCCTGCCGCATCACCGGCCGGTCCCGATCTGGATCGCCGCCGGCGGGCCGCGCACGCTCCGGATGGCCGGCGGCGTCGCCGACGGCGTCTTCATCCGGGCCGGCACTCATCCGGCGAACCTCACGAAGTCGATCCAGGAGATCCGCGCCGGCGCGGCCGCCGCCGGCCGCGACCCGTCCAAGGTGGGCCTGGGCGCCGTGTTCCACACCGTGCTCGTGGAGGATCCGGCCCGCGCGCTGACGATGGGCAAGTCGATGGCCGCCGGCTACTACGAATACTCGCCGATGCTCTTCGACCCTCCGCGTCTGTCCTGGCCCGGGCCCGATCCCGAGAAGCTCAAGCGCGAGCGGAACGTCCTTCCCGATTTTCACCACGCACCCGATCTCGAAGCGAGCGGCAAGGTGGTCGACTTCCTGCCCGACGCCGCCGCGGACGCCTTCTGCCTGCGCGGCGGGCCGGCCGACATCGTCACGCAGCTGCTCGGCGTGCTGCGCTCGGCGCCCGCGGCCTTCGACTACGTCTGCCTACACCCGATCCCGAACCCGGCCTCGCCGGACGATCCCGCGCGAGGCTTTATGGCGCGGGTCGCCCGAGAGGTGCTGCCGCCCGTGCGCGCCGCCCTCGCCTGCGGCGGGCACTAGGGGTGCCGGCGATGGCGAGCCCTCCGCCCGGCCTCAAGGTGCGACAGCGCACACTCGTCTCGGCGCGCGCCCGTCAGACGGAACTGCCGCCGCAGCTGCAGCAGTACGTGCAGACCGGCGAAGCGCTGCTCGCCGAGCCCTTCAAGGGCATCACCGCCGGCGGCAGCGTGGCGCCCGGGCTCTTCCCGATCAAGAAGACGGGCGTGTCCACTCGACAGATCACCGACGCCGCCCGCGCGTTCGTCGATTCCTTGAGCGAGCCTCAGCGCGAGCGCGCGCTCTTCCCGCTGGAGACCGACGTGTGGCGGCGGTGGAGCAACATCCATCCCTACCTCATGCGCCACGGCGTCTCGCTCGACGAGATGAGCCCGGCGCAGCGCGAGCGGGCGCTCGTCCTGCTACGGGAGAGCCTGAGCACGCACGGATTCAAGACCGCGCGCGACGTGATGCGGCTCAACGAGCTGGTCCTGGCGATCACCGGCAGCAAGGCCGAGTATGGCGAGTGGCTCTACTGGGTCAGCGTGATGGGCATCCCGTCGTTCGACGGGCCATGGGGCTGGCAGGTCGACGGACACCACCTCATCGTCAACTGCTTCGTCCTCGGCGATCAGGTCGTGATGACCCCGATGTTCATGGGCTCCGAGCCCGTCGCCGCGCACGAGGGACCGCACACCGGCACGCGCGTCTTCCAGGCCGAGGAGCGGCAGGGCCTGGCGCTCATGCGGGCGCTCACCCCCGAGCAGCGCCAGCGGGCGATCATCGGCGCGGAGCTTCCGGGCGAGGTCTTCACCGCGGCGTTCCGCGACAACTTCGAGATGAAGTACCAGGGCATCGTCACGGGCGATCTCACGACCATCCAGCAGCGGATGCTGCTCGACGTCATCGAGACGTACATCGGGCGGATTCGGCCCGGCCACTCCGAGGTACGGCGCAACGAGATCAAGCGCCATCTCGGCCAGACGTTCTTCGCGTGGATGGGCGGCAGCAACGAGGACTCCGTCTTCTACTACCGGATCCACAGCCCGGTCATCCTGATCGAGTTCGATCACCAGCGCGGGATCGCCTTCGACAACGACGCGCCGTCGCGGCACCACATCCACACGGTCGTCCGAACGCCGAACGGCAACGATTACGGCCGGGACCTCTTGCGCCAGCACCACGCGCGGTTCGACCACACGCAGCCCGGCCACAGTCACTGACGCGAGCGGCGCTCAGTCCTTGTAGGAAGGATCGCTGCGGTCGAGCCGCCGCAGCAGCCCGGGCCAGATCGTCTCGCCGCGGCGGCGCGGCTGGGCCGGGCCGGCGTAGGCCGCATCCAGGACCTCTTTCGGTACCGGGATGAGCTCGCCGCCGCCCGACTGGGCGCGCACCTGGATCGCGCACGACGACTCGAGGAAGTACATCGCGACGAACGCGTCCGCGACCGTCTCCCCCACCGTCAGCAGCCCGTGGTTTCTCAGGATCAGATGCGTGTGGTCGCCGAGGTCGGCGACCAGGCGCGGCTTCTCGTCGTCGCGCGTCGCGATGCCCTCGAAGTCGTGATAGCCGAGGCTCGGGATGACGGACATCGCGTGCTGCGAGATCGGCAGGAGCCCGGCGCGCTGGGTCGAGACGGCGATGCCGCTCACGGTGTGCGTGTGGAGCACGCAGCGCGCGTCGTGGCGCGCGCCGTGGATGGCGCTGTGGATGACGAAGCCGGCCTGGTTCACCGGGAAGGGCGAGTCGCCGATCTTCCGTCCTTGCAGGTCGATCTTCACCAGGCTCGAGGCCGTGATCTCGTCGAAGAAGAGCCCGTACGGGTTGATCAGGAACTGGTCCTCGGCGCCCGGCACCCGCACGGTGATGTGCGTGAAGGTCAGATCCTCCCAGCCATAGCGCACCAGGAGCCGGTAGCAGGCCGCCAGATCCACCCGCACGGCCCACTCCTCGTCCGACACCTTCCCCTTGAGCGATGGAATCTCGAGCCCGGTCGGAGCCATCATCGATCCTTTACTTGATGTTGTAGAGTCGTGCCGCGTTCTCGCACGTGATCTTCTTCTGCACCCGCTCCGAGATCCCGCTCAGGTTCTTCCCGAGTGTGCTGTGCGAGTTCGGCCAGATGCAGTCCGGGTGCGGGTAGTCCGCGCCCCAGATGATGTTGTCCTCGCCGATGAGCGGAATGATCGGCTCGAGATATTGATCCTGCTGGTAGGTCACGTAGCCCTGACGGCGGAAGTAGTCGCTCGGCTTGAGGCTGAAGCCGAGGCTCCGCGCCCGATCCTGGTACTCGGTGTCCATCCGGTCGAACACGTACGGCAGCCACGTTACGCCCGACTCGCCCAGTACGAAATTGAAGTCCGGATATTTCTCGCAGGCGCCCGATGCCAAGAGCGACACGAGCACTTCCATCGTGTCGAGCTGGAAGAGCGACGAGCGCACGAGACGCCACTGGGTCAGGTACTGCTGCTCCATCTGCGGCGTGTCGGGAGCCCGGAGCGCCTTGAAGCCGGTCGAGTGAAACGCGATCGGGAACTTGCACTCGGCGGCCGCCTCCCAGAGCGGGAACCACCCGTCGTGATAGAGCGGCGGCGACATGCGCTTGAACGCGAGATCGCCGCCCCGGAGCCCCATCTTCGCGCAGCGGCGCACCTCGGCCGCGGCCTCGATCGGGTCGGTGTTGGGGATGATCGCCAGCGGGAACACGCGCCGGGGATCGGCGCGCTTGGCGAAGTCGGCGGCCCAGTCGTTGTACATCTTGTCCGCCCAGGCGCGGATGCCGGCGTCGCCGATCAGGTCGTTGATCATCAGGCAGCCGTAGACGATCTCGGCGTCGATACCGTCACGGTCCAGGTCGGCCAGCCGGAGCTCGGGCGTGGTCGGCCGCGGCCTGGCGCCCGGCCGGTAATCCCACTCGAACCCGATGTCCTTCATCTCGTCGATGTGGCCGAACATCCCGCGCTGGTATTTCAGGAAGCCCGGGCCCACGCCGTTCCACATGCCCTTGTCCTGGGCGTCGACGAACCAGTGCAGCCCGTCCTCCAGCTCCTCGACGCGCGGAACCAAGAGCTTCCATTTCCCCGGCGCCTGCGACGACCAGAGGTCGGGCGGAAGATAGGTCAGGTCGATGTGGTTGTCGCCGGAGATCAGGTTGTAGGGCATGACGTCTCCTCTATCCTTAGCCATTCCGCCGGAGCTTCGGATCCCACGCGTCCCGAAGCGTATCACCGAAGAGGTTGAAGCCCAAGACGGCCAGGCTGATGGCCAGGCCGGGGAAGATGGCGAGCCACGGCGCCTGCTCCATGAACGCGCGCCCGGTGCTCGACAGCATCAAGCCCCACGAGGGTGTCGGCGGCTGCGTGCCGACGCCGAGGAAGGAGAGCGTCGCTTCGATCAGGATCGCGTTGCCGAGCCAGATCGAGGCGATGACCAGAATCGGCGCCGTCACGTTGGGCAGGATGTGGCTCAGGATGATCCGCGGATGCCGACAGCCCATGGCCTGGGCAGCTTCCACGTACCGGTTCTGCTTCGCGGAGAGCACCGCGCCCCGCACGATGCGTGAGTTGCCGGGGATGATCACCATGGCAATCGCGATCATCGCATTCGTCGTGCTCGGTTTGAGCACCGAGACGATCGCCAGCGCGAGCACGAGCCCGGGGATCGCCTGGAGGGCGTCCATGACCCGCTGAACGATCAGGTCGAGTTGTCCCTCCCAGTAGCCGCAGAGGAGCCCGATGATCATGCCGGCGGCCGTGCCGATGCCGACGGCGAGCAATCCGACCCAGAGCGAGATGCGGGCGCCGTAGATGATCCGGCTCAGGACGTCGCGGCCGATGTCGTCGGTCCCGAACGGGTGCGCCCGGCTCGGCGCGGATAGCCTGATCTCGGGATGGGTCTCCAGCGGATCGTAGGGCGCCAGCACATCGGCGAAAATCGCCATCAGCACGATCACGACGAGGAGCATCGCCGAGAAGGCGCCAAGCGGCTTCTTCTTCATCGTCAGCCAGAGCGCCTGCGCGCGGCTGATCGTGACGCTCGCCGGATCTTCGAACTGCGCGACGCGGACTGGAACCGTGGCCATCAGCGGCTCACTGGTAGCGGATCCGCGGGTCGAGCCACGCGTACGTCAGATCGACCACCAGGTTCAAGGTGACCAGGGTCGCCGCGACCAGCATCACGTTGGTCTGCACGACCGGATAGTCGCGGTAGAGGATCGCCTCCACCGTGAGCCGGCCCATCCCCGGCAGCGCGAAGATCTGCTCGACGACGAACGTCCCGGCGAGCAAGGTTCCGAGCTGACCGCCGATGATCGTGACGACCGGGATCAGCGCATTCTTCAGCGCGTGCTTGTAGACGACGATCCGGCCCGCGAGACCCTTGGCCCACGCCGTGCGCACGTAATCCTCGCGTAAGGTCTCGAGGACCGTCGAGCGGGTCATCCGCATCGTCGCCGACGAGAGGCGGTAGCCGAGCACGGCCGCCGGCAGCAGGAACTGCTGCAGGTTGCGCCACGGAGAGTCCCAGAAGCTCACGTAGCCGATCGGCGGGATCCAGTGGACCCAGATCGCGGAGAAAGTGATGACGAGCGTCGCGAGCCAGAAGTCGGGAATGGAAAGGCCGGCCACGGCGACGACTCGGCCCGCGTAATCCGAGGGCTTGTCCTGTCGGGTGGCTGACAGAACGCCGACCGGGACGGCGATGACGAGCCCGATGATCATGGCCAGGGTCGCGAGCTCGAGGGTGACCGGAATCGCCTTCCGGAGCGAGACCTGGATCGGCTCGTTCGTGAAGATCGAGTCGCCCGGGCTGAAGCTGACCATCTGCCAAAGCCAGATCAGGTATTGCTCGTGATAGGGCCGATCGAGACCGAGATCCTTGCGGAGCTTCGCCAGCTCCTTCTGGCCGACGTTGCCGGACTCGCCCATCAGGGCGATGAGCGCGTCGCCCGGCATGACGCGCATCAGGCCGAAGACGATCACCGACGAGAGCAGCAGGACCGGAATTGCGAGCAGGAGACGCCGGATCACATACTTCTGCACGCCGCCTCCTCGTCCGCTCGCATCGTGCCGCCCCTTCCGCGCGCTCTCCTATTTATCGAGCCAGAGCCGAGCGATGGTCGGCGACCCGTAGGCATCCGTGCGTCGGATGGCAAGGGCGGCGCCGTTTCGCACGTACGGCTGGAAGACCAGAAAGCCGTTGTCGTACGGCATCCACAGGCGCAGGGCCTGGTCGAACTCGCGGTCGACGATCTTCTTGGTGATCGCGCGCTGCTCGGCGCGATCGGGCGTGCGCCGGAGCTTGGTGGTCAGCTCGTCGACGACGGGGTCGTTGACGCGGAAGAAGTTCTTCGTGGACTTCGAATGCATATACTGATACGTGCGCTCGTCGAGGCCCACCGCGTGTCCCGACTGGAACCCCCAAGACATACCGTCCCACTTGCCCTCGACGAAACGGCCGTAGTACGTGGTGTAGTCCAGCTTGGTGATCTTGACGTCAATGTTGAGGTTCTTCTTCAGATCCTGCTGGACGACCTGGACCTGCGACGACATCTGCGGAAAGTACTCGTAGTAGAACAGCGTCGTGTCGAACCCGTTCGGGTGGCCGGCCTCGCCGAGGAGCTTCTTGGCCTCCGCCGGACGGTATTGCCACCAGGGGCCGAGGTCCTTCAGGGTCGGCGCCTTGTCCTGGTAGTAGATGTACGGAACGCCCCAGCCGGGAATACCGTGGCTCTCGTAAACCGTGTCGACCTGCTTCTGGCGATCGATGGCCATCGAGATGGCGCGTCGGACTCGCACGTCGTTGAAGGGCGGCTTGTCCTGCGCGAGCGCCAGCCCGAACGGCGTGAGCGAGTTGTGGTACGCCTGCACGGCGGAGGCCGGGTTGGTCCTGCGGACGGTCTCCACTTCGGACGGGCTGGCCAGCGAGACGAAATCGCTTTGGCCGGTTCGGAACGCCGCGACGCGGGTCGCAGTGTCAGGCGTCGAGAGGATGACGTACTCGTCGACGTACGGGCGGCTTTTGTCGTAATAGTCGGGGTTCCGCGCCAGGACCACGCGCACCTTGCGCGTGTGCTCCTTGAGCATATACGGGCCGGTGCCGATCATGCGCTTCTTGAGGTCGCCGTCCTCTTCCAGGACTTCGCGAGAGAAGATCACCGTGACGGACTCGGCGACGGCCTGCGGAAACAGGACATTGGGCGTCTGGAGGTGGACGCGCAGCGTGTAATTGTCTGGCGTCTCCATGCCTTCGATCTCGCGAAAGTTGAACGACTGCACACCTTCCTTCGCGTAGGCCTCGAAGCAGTATTTGACGTCGGCCGCCACCAGCTCGCGACCTTTCAGGGGCGGGACGTTGTGCCACTTGACGCCCTGGCGCAGCTTGAACGTCCACATCCGGCCATCCGAACTCGATTGCCAGGATTCCGCCAGATCGCCCTTGAGCGTGAGGTCGCTGGTTCCGGTCGCCTCTTCGGGAAACGCGTAACGGACGAGACGGCTGCTCGTGAGGCCGGCGAACTGGAAGAGCCCGACGGACTGGGTGAGCCGGGGATCGAGGACCGGCGGGTCCCACTGCGAGGCCCGGGCCAGGACCCCACCGCGCTTGGGCGGCTTGGGGCTCGCAGGGATCCATTCCGGATAGGCCGTCGCCGGCTGCGCCGAGGGGCGTCCCCGACTCGCGCCGACGACCAGGGCGGTCATCCCGGCGCCGGTCCAACCCGCGCGCTTCAGGAAGTCGCGTCGCGTCACCTTCCGGCGGGTCGTTCTGCGAGGGGCGGGGCTGGGCATCGACGCTCTCCTTCCCAATCCGGAAATTTCCCAACGAAAACGCCAGTCACGAGTGCGGCGAAGCTCCCATACGCCCCGTGGGAAGTCAAGGGAATCCTCCTTGACGCGGCCTGTCGTCGAGTCGATGCTCGGCCCATCGCGAACAGATTCTGAAAACAACCTCTGTGGGAGGTCTTTATGCGGTCCAGGTACCGCCGTATCACGCGGCTGCTCCCCGCAGTCGTCCTCGCGCTCGGGTCGCTCCAGGAGGCGGCCGGTCAAACCTCGCCGGCCGGCGAGGTGACCATCGCCTGGCACGTCACGATCGCGCCGACCTGGTTCGATCCCTCGAGCGCGCCGCCCCAGATCACGCCCTTCGGCACGCTCTACGCCATCCACGACGCGCTCGTGCGTCCGCTCCCGAACCAGAAGATGGGCCCCAGCCTGGCCGAGTCGTGGACCGAGAGCCCGGACGGCCTCACGTACGAGTTCAAGCTTCGCCGCGGGCTCAAGTTCCACAACGGCGATCCCCTCACGACCGAGGATGTGAAGTTCAGCTTCGAGCGTTACAAGGGCGCGGCCGCCAAGGAGTTCCAGACGCGGGTGCGAACGGTCGAGATCGTCGATCCCCTCACGATCCGTTTCCGCCTGAATTCGCCCTGGCCGGACTTCATGACGTTCTACGGAACGACCGCCAGCGGCGCCGGAATCGTCGTACCCAAGAAATACTTGACCCAGGTCGGGGATGACGGCTTCCGGAAGCACCCGATCGGGGCCGGGCCCTACAAGTTCGTCAGTCACACCCCCGGCGTCGACGTGGTGCTGGAGGCGTATACGGGTTATTGGCGGCGCGTGCCCAACGTGAAGCGGCTCGTCATGAAGTCGGTGCCCGAAGTCGGCACGCGTCTGGCGATGTTGAAGACGGCAGAGGCGGACATCGCGGCCGCGCTGGACGGGCCCGAGGGCCTGGACGTCAAGCGCGACCCTCGTCTGCAGCTCGTATCGACCAGACACGCGTCGATCTTCTGGATCGAGTTCGCGGATCAATGGGATCAGAAATCGCCGTGGCACGACAAGCGGCTGCGGCAGGCGGTCAACCTTTGCCTCGATCGCAAGACCACGAACGAGGCCGCGTGTCTGGGCTTCTGCCCGCCGGCCGGCGTCATCGTTCCGCGCGTGATGGACTTCGCGCTGCAAGTGGAGCCGCCGCCCTACGATCCGCAGAAGGCCAAGCAGCTACTCGCCGATGCCGGGTATCCCAACGGACTCGACGCCGGGGAGTTCACGGCGATTCCCGGGTTCCCCACGGTGGCGGAGGCGGCGGTGAACTACCTGAACGCCGTCGGCATCCGGGTCAGGATGCGGCCGATGGAGCGGGCGGCCTTCTATGCCGCCTGGCGCGAGAAGAAGCTGCACGGGCTCTTCATGACCGCGGTCGGCAACTCCGGCAACGCCGCGAGTCGGGTGGCCGAGTTCATCAGCTCCAAGGGCGCCTACGCGTACGGCGGCTATCCGGACATCGACGATCTCGCCCAGGTCCAGGCCGGGGAGCGCGACGTGAAGAAGCGCGAGGCGCTGCTGCATCGCATCCAGCAGATGACGATCGACCGGGCAATGTTCGCGCCGATCATGGACCTGCGTGCCCTGATGGGCGTCGGCCCGAAAATGGCGGATCACACGATCAACCTGGTGCCGATGACCGTGTGGCCGTCGTACGAGGACATGAAGATCAAGAGCCAGTAGCACAAGTCGAGGAAATCGCGGTGGCGTCGGGGCGGCGCCGCAGTACCATGCTGGCCAGGAGGACAACGATGACCATCGACCGCTACACGAAGGCCGTTCTCACCGTCATCGCCGTCGCGCTCGTCGTGATCGCCGCTCGGCCGTACTTCCCCGCCACGATCTGGCCCGGAGCGCTCCAGGTGGCGCCCGCGCAGGCGCAGACCGCGGCCCGCGAAGGCACGATACCGAAGAATTGGGGCAAGTACCTTTCCTACGGCGGCGGCAACCTGCTGCTGGAGGGCCCCGACAAGTCGTTCCGCGTGGTCGACCTCGACGGCAAGCCGTCCGACGGATACCCCAGGCTGAAATGGATCATCAAGTTTGAATAGAGGCCTCGAAGGGCTTCCTAAGGCCGGGTCGCGCCGACGGCGCCGACCTGGAAATGCGGGAAGCGCGCGCGCAGGCTCGGGATGTCCGGCATTATCCGGACGTCGATGAGGCCGGCGGCTTCCATCGCGCCTTGCCACTCCTCGGGCGCGAGGAAGCCGCCGTTCGGCCGATACGGCGGATAGAGCACGGGTGACCGGAACGTCTCCATCAGATTGAAGATGAACTCGATGTAGATCGCCTGCGCCGGCGCCGTGCGGATGCACTCCGAGACGACGAGCCGGCCGCCCGGGGCGAGGGCGGCGAAGATCTCGCGCAGGGTGAAGTCGAGATCGCGCGCGACGTGCAGGGTGTTCACCGCGTAGACCAGCGAGACGCTCCCCGGCGCGATCCCCTGCCCCGCGAACGGCAGGTTCATGTCGAGGGCGCCGAACTTCAGGAACGACGCGTCCGGGAAGCGCGTCTCCAGCGCCTGCTGACCGCGTCGCATGAAGAACGGCACGAGCTCGGTGAAGCGATACTCGCGAACGTCCGCCCAGCGTCCGGAGCGCCGGAGCTCGTCGAGCAGCGCCGCCGCGCCGCTGCCGAGCCCGCCGCCGAGCTCCATCACGACCACCGGCGCCGGCGGCATCAGCTCGGTCGCCGCAGCGGCGCCCACGAGGTTGTTCACGACGTAGAGCCCGTTGTCGTTCGAGAAAAAGTTCACCCACAGGCGCAGCCGGCTCGGCGAGAACAGCACCTCCTCGCCGGTGCGCTCGCCCCGCAGGAACACCGGATAGTCCTGAGCGACCATCTCGGCCAGCACGTACGACGGCTGCCAGGAGGCGTCCTGGCGGCGCTGCGCCTCGAGGATCTCGGCCGGATCGAGCACGGGCACCTCGCCCCGGAGCTGGAAGCGCGACTGGCCGTCGATCTCGCGCTGCTCGAGGATCCCGCGATGGCCAAGCCGGCGCAGCATCCAGTCGACGGGCACGCGGGCCCGCGCGGGCTCGAAGCCGGCGCGGGCGACGAGCTCATCGGTAGTGCCCGGCGTCTCGGCCGCCTTCGCCAGCCCGGTGGTGCGGAAGATCCGCAGGGTCAGGCGCAGGATGTACTCGTCGTAGAGAGTCGCGGAGCGGATGAACGAGCCGGTGAACGGCGGACTGATCCGCGGCGGAAGGATCGCGGCGAGCTCGCGCGACCTCCGCTCGGCTTCCTCGAGCTCGACGACCTCGCTCACGGGCCGAAGGGGTTCCACACGTCGAAGAAGTTGAACCACTGGGTCGGCTTTTCGGCGACGATCTGCTCGAGCGTGCCGACCCACGCGGCGAGCGCCTCGTCCTCGGTGCCCCGCGCGATCGTCATGAGCGGGAGCACCCTCAAGCTATATCGCCGGTCGCCGTCGAGCGTGCAGAACGCGGGCAAGACCGGCACGCCCGCGGCGCGCGCGAGATGGAAGGGGCCGACCGGGAACGGCGCCTTCCTTCCGAAGAAGGAAACCAGCACGTCGCCTCGATTGCCGAGCGCGCGGTCGCCCTGCAGCGCGACGGCCTCGCCGCGCCTGAGGGCCGCGATCAGGGTCAGCGAGACCGTCGGGTGCGACCGGGGCACGAAGCGGATGCCGCTGCCGTCGCGCCGAAGCCAGCGTTCGAGCGCGCGCGCCTCCTCCACGGCGACCACCACGTGCGTCGTGCGCGCGGAATGCTGGGCGAGCACGCGGCCGGCCAGCTCCCAATTGCCGACGTGGGCCGTCAGCGAGATCAAGGCGCCGTCGTATCCCTGCAGATGCTCGCGCCCGCGGATCGCACCGAGGTACGAGCCGATCCGGGCCGGCCGGCGGCTGGCGGTGATCAGGTCGCTGAAGCACATCGCGAACTCGCCGAAGACTTCCGCGGTCAGCTCGTCGAGCCGCCGGCCGGTCGCCCCGGTCATCACCTCGAGCGACTTGCGGGTCGCGGCGCGCTCGGCCGGCAGAAAGGATTGGGCGACGCGTCCGACCCGGCGGGACAGCGAGAGACGCAGCCCGCGCGGCAGCCAGCCCATCGCCGCCGCTAGTCGGTAGAGCTCGGCGCGGTTGTACCCGTGGGCGTACCACTGGGGCCGCGCGCCCTCGGTCAGCCCCGAGCTTTCCATGGATCGAACGCAGTCTAACCACCCGGCCCGCGCGAGACAAGGTAGGATGAGGCAGGTCGATGACCCGCGCTCTGATCGTCACCGCCAGCTACGGCTCCGGCCACAACGTCGCCGCCCGGTGTCTCGCCGCGGCCTTCGAGCGCGAGCGCGTCAAGGTGACGGTCGTGGACCACTTTCGCGAGCTGGTCCATCCCCTGTTCGATCGCTCGAGCCGGGCGCTCTACCACGCGGTCCTCCGGCGCGCGCCGTTCCTGTGGGGCCTCGGCTATTCGTTCGCCGACTGGATGGCCAGCGACTCCGTGCTGACCTTGGGGCTCACGCGCCTCGGCACGCATCGCCTGGGGGCGCTGCTCCGGCGCCTGGCGCCCGATCTCGTCGTCACGGTCCACGCGACTCCGGCCGTGGCCATCTCGTCCCTCGCGCGGCTCGGAGCGCGCGTGCCGCCGCACACGACGGTGGTCACCGACTTCGTCGCGCACAGCCAGTGGATCGCGCCCCACATCGACCGCTACTGCGTCGCCGACCCCGAGGTGCGTCACGAGCTGATCGCGCGCGGCATTCCGTCCGAGCGGATTCTCGTCACGGGCGTCCCCGTGCGTCCGGACTTCACGCAGCCGGTGTCTCCAGCCGCCGCGCGCGAAGCGCTCGGACTCTCGACGCGCGCGCCGGTGGTGCTCGCGATGGCGGGCTCTCAAGGTGAGCTCGGCCGCTTGCCCGATGTCGCCCGCGCGCTCGCCGCGATGCGGCGGCCGCTCCAGGGGCTGGTCGTGGCCGGACACGACGCGGGCCTGAAGGCCACGCTCTCCCGGCTGACCGAGGGCACGACGATCCGCACCCTCGGCTACGTCAGCGACGTCCGGCGCCTGATGGCCGCCGCGGATGTCCTGGTGACCAAGGCCGGCGGGATGACCCTCGCCGAGGCGATGGCCGCGGAAACTCCCTTGCTCCTCTACGGCTCGCTGCCGGGCCAGGAGCGCCGCAACGAGCGCTTCGCGGCGAGGGCCGGCATCGCCCTCGTGGCCCGCCGCCACGCCGAGCTGGCGCCGCTCCTGGAGCGAACGCTCGACGACCCGGACCTGGTCGACCACCTGCGCGCGCGGATGCGGCGGCTGCGCCGGCCCGACGCGACGCGACGAATCGTCAGCGCCATCCTCGAGCGCGGCGTCCGGGCGCGATGATCGTCGCGCGGCTGGCGCTCGGCGCGGCCGCAGCCTGGGCCGCGTACGCGTGGGGCGCTCACCTGCTCGCGCCCGGCTGTGTGTCGCGCGGACCGGCGACGCACCGCCGCATCGCGCTCACGTTCGACGACGGCCCCGATCCTGTCTGGACCGAGCGGATTCTCGCCGTGCTCGATCGAGAGCGCGTGAGCGCCTCGTTCTTCTTGGTCGGCGAGCGCGCGGCGCGAGTACTCGAGACGGTGGGGCGGATCGCCGCGGCGGGCCACGAGATCGGCAGCCACGGCTGGTCGCACCGGAGCCTCTGGTTCTGCGGGCCGCGGCGCACGGAAAACGAGATCGCCCGCGCCCAGCATTTTCTCTCCGACGCGGTCGGCGCTCCCATCCGCCATTTCCGCCCGCCGTGGGGCATGCTGAACGCGGCGATGTTCGGCGCGCTGCGCCGCCATGGCCAGCGGTGCGTGCTCTGGTCGATCCAGCCCGAGGGCCTGCGCGCGACGCCCCCTGTGCGCCAGGTCGAGCACGTCCTGGACCACGCCCATCCCGGGGCCATCGTGGACCTGCACGACGCCGAGGGCGTCCGCGACGCGCCCGAGCGGCTGCTCGTGGCGCTCTCGCCGATGATCGCGGGGCTCCGCCGGCTGGGCTACGACTTCGCGACGGTGGGCGAGCTGCTCGGCGCGGACGACTTCTAGGAGACGCCGCTCGCGCACAACTGCAGGAACCATTGCGGTTCGACCTGGCGATAGACACATTCAGCAGGGCGGTTGCTTATCCAATCGGAAGGATAGTCGTCCAGTGAATCGAATACCCGAGCGCTCGGCCACCAGAGCCGGCCCTGCTCGACCTTTGGCAGGACCGGCGATCTGACACAAGAAGGACGACAAAAGCCTGCGCGACGGGCTGAGTCGGCCGCTACGCCGACGAGTGCCGGCGCGCGAGGAACTTCAAGAACTCGCGCCCCTCGGCGAGACGTCGCGTGCAGACGTCGAAGTCGCGCGCCATCTCCTTGACGAAGCCGAAGAGCTTGCGCGGCCGGAAGTAGAACTGCCGGTAGAACTGCGCGACCGAGGCGAAGATCTCCTCGCGCGAGAGATGGGGATAGCCGAGCACGCTCGTCTGCGTGCCGCCCGCGTCCACCAGCTCGGCCTTCTCGAGCCAGCCGTGGTCGAGCGCCTCGCGATAGAGCGCGGTGCCGGGATAGGGCGCGGCCAGTGAGACCTGGAGCGAATCCGGGTCGATGTCGCGCGCGAAGCGGATCGTCTCCTCGATCGTCTCGCGCGTCTCGCCCGGCAGCCCCATGATGAACGTGCCGTGGATCTTGACTCCGAGGGCCTTGGCGTTCTTCGTGAACTCACGCGCGACGTCGAGGCGGATGCCCTTCTTCACGCGGTTGAGGATCTCCTGGCTCCCCGACTCGTAGCCGACCAGCAGGAGGCGTAGCCCGTTGTCGCGCAGCACGCGCAAGGTCGACTCCGGCACGTTCGCCTTGGCGTTGCAGGACCACGTGACGCCCAGGCGTCCGAGCCCGCGGGCGATCGCCTCGGCGCGCGGCAGGTCGTCCGTGAACGTGTCGTCGTCGAAGAAGTACTCCTTCACCGTCGGGAAATGGCGCGTGGCCCGCGCGATCTCGGCCACGACGTGCTCGACCGAGCGCGTGCGGTAGCGATGCCCGCCCACGGTCTGCGGCCACAGGCAGAAGGTGCACTTCGATCGACAGCCGCGGCCGGTGTAGAGCGACACGTACGGGTGGAGCAGGTAGCCGATGAAGTACTGCTCGATCACGAGGTCGCGCTGATAGACGTCGACGACGAACGGCAACGCGTCCATGTTCTCGAGAGGCGCGCGCTCCGGCGTACGCTCGAAGTGGCCGTTCACGCGGTAGCTCAGCCCTGCCACCGACGCGAGCGAGCGCCCCTGGGCGATCTCCTGGATCGTGAAGTCGAACTCGTTGCCGGCGACGAATTCGATCGCCGGCGAGGCGCCCAGGGCGCGCTCGCGCTCGACGGCCACGTGGGCGCCGACGAAGCCGATGCGCAGATGCCTGTTCTCGCGCCTGAGCGCCTCGGCGACGCGGACGTCGTGCGCGAACGACGCCGCGCTCGTGTGGAGCACGGCCAGCTCGTAGTCTCGCGCGAGTGGCGCCACGTCGTCGAGGGTGAGGCCCGCGGGCGGCGCGTCCACGAGGCGGCTGCCGTCCACGAGCGCCGCGGTCTGTGCGAGCCACGTCGGATACCAGAACGAGCGGATCTCACGGCGGGCCTGATAGCGCGCGCCGGCGCCGCCGTCGAAGCCCTGGAACGATGGGGGATGCAGGAAGAGCGTCTTCAGAAGCGCGGCCATTCGCGCCTATCTTATCTCATTCACCCAGAGGGCGCGGCCACCGGCGACTCCGAGCAGCCGGGCGCCGGGAAGATCCGCCACCATGCTGCGCGCGGGGCTCCGCACGCTCACCACCCAGACGCGGCGGCCGCTCGTCCACGCCTCGCGAAGCCGCGCGGCGTCCCAGAAGAGATCGCGCGATTCGGGACGCTCGGCGCCGAAGCCGAGGACGCTGCGGCGGCCGTCGACGAGCACGGGGCGGCGGCCCGAGTACCACTCGAGGGCGCCCGAGTTCTCGATCGGTCCTTCGTGGGCCACGACGTCCTCGGGGCCGGCCTGCCGCGCCACGCTCTGCGCGAGATCTCGCACGGCTCGGTTCTTCACGACGACCCCGAGCGAGCGCGCCACGCCCGGCATCGTGGCCAGCATCGTCACGCCGACGACGAGGACGCCAAGGCTCCGGCGGCGCTCGGGTGAGCGCGCGAGCCTGAGCACGGCGGTCGCCACCAGGGCGCACAGCGCGAATGTCAGCGCGGCGACCCAAAACACGGGCCGGAACTCGTCCCACGGCGGCACCGGAAGCGGCAGCCCGGCGGCGGCGCTCTTCATCGTCGCCACGTCGGTCACGTCCATGACGCCGGCAAGGACCTCGCCGTTGCCCACCCAGGTGGCCGCGCACCCGACGGCGGCGGCCGCGAAGAAGATCGCGTGCGCGGTGAGCAACCGCAGGCCGCCGTGGAGCTCCCAGCCGCGCGCGGCGAGGAGCGCGATCGCGAACGACGCGGGCAGACCGTAGTGGGGCAGCCGGAACGGCGAGAGCGCGGTGATTCCGAGCACGCCGAGAACCCAGATCGCCAGCGCCACCCAGCCGACCTCGGCGGGATCGCGCCACGCCCGGCGCCGCCAGAGGGACCAGACCGCGACCGCGGCGGCGATGACCCAGGGCAGCGCGCTTCCGATCGCGACCGCGAGGAACTCGAGCGCCGTCAGCGGAATGTCCTCGTCGGCGAAGCGCCGCGCCCGCGCGACGTTCATCACGTGGTTGTCGATCGTCGTGTACCAGCCGAAGCCCGGGGTGCGGAGCTCCGCGCCGATCCACCAGCCGAACCCGATCACGAGGCACGCGACGAGCCCTGTCCACGGCAGCCACGCCGAGACGGGCCGCGCCCGCCCGGCCAGGGCGAGCGCCGAGCCAATCGCCAGCGGCGGCAGGAGAGCGCCGAGCGGATCCTTCGCCAGCGCGGCGAGGCCGAAGACGGCCAGGCCGGCCGTGCAGAGCCCGCGCCGGCCGTCGCGAATCCCGACTAGACAGAGCGCGAAGCCCCCGGCGAGCGCGGCGACGAAGAGGGTCTCCGGACGCACGTAGCGGCCGTAGGCGAAGAATCCGATGCTGGTGAGGAGCGCCACGCCGGCCACCAGGCCGGCACGCGCGCCGAGCAGCCGCGCGCCGAGCCACGCGGTGGCGCCCACGGCCGCGACCGCCGCGCCCGCCGACACCGCGCGCGCGGCGGCCTCGCTCGGCCCCACGACGGCCGAGACCGCCGCGATCAGCACGTAGAGCAGCGGCGGCTTGTCCACGTAGCGGACGCCGTTGAGCGTGAGCGCGAGCGGGTCCCCGGACGCGGCCAGCTCGCGCGCGATCTCGGCGTGCATCCCCTCACCCGGATCGTCGAACGGCGTCCGGCCGAGTCCCGCGAAGAGGAGCGGTGCGGCGACGAGCACCGCCAGCGCAGCCGAGCGTCCCGCCGTCAGAGCGCCCGCCCGATCGCCGCCAGCACGGCCTTCTCGACGGTCTGGTCCGTCGTGACCCGCGGCTCGTCCTTGTCGATCCACAGAATCCGCTCGCGCTTGAACAGGATCCGCTCCACCGTGACCGTCGTCCGATTCGCTCCCGCCGCCTTGAGCCGGATCGTGAGCCGATGGCGCGTGCCCTGGGCGTAGACCCCGTAGTCCTCCCCATCGACCGAGCGTGACTCCGTGTTGATCCAGCCGCCGGCCTGGTCCGACTTGTCGATGTCCCAGCCGAGCTGCTTCAGCACGGACGCAGTCGTGGTCCAGAGCTTCTCGGGTGACGCCGCGAACGTCTGAGACACCGGCTCCGCGGCGATCGCGGCCAGCGCGAGCGACGAGAGCAGCGCGATGGCGCCGAGCATTCGCGTCATGGTGATCCTCCCACGTCTACGGCGATTCGAGCACGCCCCCGCGCAGGCGATAGAGCGCGCTCGCGCCCACCGCGGCCTCCGGCCGGTGGCTCACCACCACGACCGCCACCCCGGCGCGCGCCCGACCGCGCAGGGCGTCGAGGATCACGGCGCCGTTGGCGTCGTCGAGGTTGCCGGTGGGCTCGTCGGCGAGCAGGAGCGGCGGATCGTTCAGGACGGCGCGGCAGAAGGCCACGCGCTGCTGCTCGCCGCCCGAGAGCTGCGCCGGGAAGTGGTCCATCCGGTCCGCGACGCCGACTTCCTGCATGAGCCCGATCGCCCGCCGGCGCGTGGCGGGGCCCGAGCGATGCACGTAACGGGCCGCCAGCAACACGTTCTCCAGCGCCGTGAGCGAGGGCAGCAGCAGGAACGACTGGAACAGAAAGCCGACGTACCGGCCGCGCGCGCGGCTCTTCGCCGCGCGGCCGAGCGCGCTCACGCGCGTGTCCTCGAACCAGATCTCGCCGCCGTCTCCATCCTCCAGGAGCCCGAGCACGTTCAGTAAGGTGCTCTTGCCCGAGCCCGAGGGCCCGGTGACGACGGCGATCTCGCCGCCCTTCACGGTGAGGTCGACGCCCGCCAGCACGCGGATCGGCGTGCCGGCCGGAGCGCGATACGATTTCACGAGCCCGGCCGCCCGCAGCATCAGGCGCCCCGCCGGATCGCCTCGGCGGGCGAGAGCGAGACGACGCGCGCCGTCGCGTAGATCGCGGCCGCCGCGCCGAGCAGGATCGAGAACGCCAGGGCGCCGACGAGCAGGCGCGGCGAAAAGTGAAAGAGCTGCTGGGCCTGCGCGAGATAGCGATCGATGAACCAGCCGAGCGCACGCGCGAGGCCGATGCCGCCGAGCCCGCCCACCATCGTCACCGCCAGCGACTCGGCCAGCACCTCGCGCCCGAGCTGCAGGTCGGTGGCGCCGAGCGCGCGCTTGACGCCAAAATCGCGGATGCGCTCGAAGACGGCCGCGGCCATCGTGTTCGCCAGCGACAGACCGCCGATGACGAAGGCGAGCGCGCCGATGCCGATGAGGAGCGCGGAGAAGAAGGCGGTGGAGGAGCGCAGCAGGCGGCTCAGCTCGCTCGGGAGCTGGACGTTGACGCCGGGTACCCGCTCCTTGATCCGGAGCGCCACCGCGTCGGGATCGTCGCCGTCGCGCCAGCCGACCGCCGCGCCGGTGTTGAGGTCGGACGCGGTCAGCGCCATGCCGCCGGAGGCGAGCACGGTCCTGAGGAGCCGGTCCTTGGCGACCCACTGCGCGCGGGCATCGTCGATCGACACCATGACGAAGCGATCCGGCGCGGTGAGCATCCGGTCTAGCACGCCGACCACCTCGTAGCCCTCGTCCTCGAGCATGAGGTGCGAGCCGACCGAGAGCCCGCGCGAGGCGGCGAACGAGGCGCCGACCACCGCGACCTTGTGGTCGCCCTGCCGCAGGAAGCGGCCGCTGCGGACGGGCAACGTGCGGTAGTGGCGGTTGGGCGTCGGCACGGAGAGATCCATGCCGAGGACGAGCTCCTGCGTGACCGTCATGAACTGCGAGGTCGACGGGTCGAGCGGGAGCATGATCTGCGCCTGCACGCCCTGCACGCCGGGGACTTCTGAGATCGCGCGGATCGTCGCGGCCGGGAGGATCCCCCCGGCCGTGAAGCCCGTGCCCATCCCCATGCCCCGGCCGGCCACGGAGATCTGACCGAGCACGAAGCGGTCGCCGCCCTCGATGAAGCGCACGATGCGCTCGCTCATGGCGCCGAGCGCGACGAGGCCGGCCACGCCGATGGCGATGCCGAGCACCGTGAAGAGATATCCGCGCAGGACCCGCAGCGACCTCATCGCGACCGGCGCGCCTCTCGGCTCACGACGGCGGCCCGACCGGATTCGCGACGGGCGTCAGGCTCGATTGTTCGGCGTCCAGCCGGTCCTGCGAGCTCAGCCGGTCCTGCGAGCAGAACCAGCATACGAGCGGCGACACGAAGTCGGGCATCCGGCGCGGCGCGAACGCCTGCAGTACGAGCAGGCCCAGCAGCACCGGCGCCGCGGCGGTCGCCGGCGCGGCGACGAGCGCGCGACGCGGGCGCGGGTCGCGCCGCCAGAGGGCCACGCGGTTGATGACGTGCTGGATCGCCGAGCTGCCCACGGACATCGCCCAGAGCGGCGGCGAGCCGGCGTACTGGGCCGCTTGCTCGAGCGTGGCCTGATGGCGCACGCGCCGGCGCTCCCCGTAGAACGGCCTCACGATCGCGGCGACGAGCGCCCCCGTCTCGAGCGCCCAGCGGATCAGAACCTGGCCCGCCAGATAGCCGCCGATCGCGACGCCGTCGCTGATTGGACGGAAGCGGCTGCGCTGGCGCGCGCGCGCGAGCGCGGCGACGGAAACCTCGTGAACGCGCCAGCCGCGCGCGACGCCGGCGACCAGCACCTCGGTCTCGAGCACGAAGCCGCCGCGTCGCGGCCGGATGTCGTCGAAGAGCTCGACCGGGTAGACGCGGAACCCCGACTGTGTGTCGCGGAGCTTGAGGCCGCACGCCCAGTTCACGAAGAAGCTCGCGACCCGGATCGCGTTCAACCGGTCGGGCGGCAGCGCGGCGGCATCGTCCAGCCGTCCGCCGACCACGATCGTGCGATGCCGCGCGCGCGCCGCGTCGAGCAAGAGCCCGAGGTCCGACGGGCTGTGCTGCCCGTCGCCGTCGAGGGTCACCACCGCCGAGGCGCCGCGCTCGCGCGCCACGGCGATGCCGGTGCGAATCGCCTCGCCCTTGCCGCGCCGGCTCGGGTGGCGGATCACCTCGGCGCCGGCGCGCCGGGCGATCTCCCCGCTGCCGTCGCGCGAGCCGTCGTCGACCACCAGCACCGGGCCGTGGGCGCGCGCCGCGGCCACGACGGCGCCGACGGTCTCGGCCTCGTCGAAGACCGGTACGACGATCAGCGCGGTCATGCCGCGCGCGCCCGCGGTCCCGCCACGACGATCGCGACCTGGTTGCCGCCGCGCGCCACCGCGTGCACCAGCGCGAGCCCCGCACCCGCCTCCGTCGCCGCGGTCGCGACGGCGCGCGCCGCCAGCCCCGAATGGCGACCGGCGGGCAGGCTCAGCGATCGCTGCGGGGGCCGGTGGGGGGCCAGCGCCTCGTCGAGCAGCGCACGCTCCCACGCTTCGCGCGGGCCGTCGCCGTTCGCCGACGTGTAGACGAGCCCGATCTCGGCGGATGCGGCGCCGGCGCCCGCGAGGGCCGCGGCGATCGCCCGCGAGCGCGTAGCGCGGCCCACGCCGTGGGGGCGAACCGCGAGCGCCCGCCACGCTTCGCCCACGACCTCGCCGAGGATCCGGGCGCCGCGGGCGCGCGCGGCGTCGAGCGCCTCGAGTACCACGAATCCCGCGCCCTCGCCGCGCACGTCGGCGCCGGCGCCCGCTTCACGGAACGTGTCCAGGACGAGCTGCGGAGGCTCGTCGGCGCCGCCGGCCAGACACGCTTCGATCCGGCCGGCGCGCACCGCGGCTGCGCCGCGGGCGATCGCGAGCTCGCCGGCCACCGTCGGCACGTTGAGCGTCAGCGAGAGATCTTTCGCCGACACGGCGATCGCCGTGGCGGCCGCCATCGTGTTCATGACCGTGTGGGGGAACAGGAGCGCGGAGAGGCCGGGGATCCCGCGCTGCAGGTAGTCGTCGACGAACCGGATCGTCGAGACCATGTCGCCGAACTCCGTGCCGACCAGCAGCGCCAGCTCTGTGCCGCCCGCAAGACCGGCCTCGGCGAGGGCCAGCCGGCCCGCCGCCACCGTCATCTGACACACGCGCGAGAGGCGCCGCGCCTCGGTCTCGTCGAGCAGCCGGCTCAGGACTCCGCTGGCGTGGCCGTCGACAACCCCGGCGCCGGTGATCGCGACGCGCCGACCGCTCACGCGCCGCGCCTGAACACGAGCGTGACGTTCTGGCCGCCGAAGCCGAACGAGTTCGAGATCGCGTGCTCGACGGCCGCCTCGCGCGCCACGCGCGGGACACAGTCGAAGGGAATGTCGGGGTCCGTGTTCTCGAGTCGCGCCGTCGGCGGAATGACCTCGTGCCCGAGCGCCAGCACCGTCGCCACCGCCTCGAGCGTGCCGGCCGCCGCCATCGTGTGGCCGATCATGGATTTGGTCGAGCTGACGAGGAGCCCGCCCTCGCCGAACACCTCACGCAGAGCTCGCGCCTCGATCCGGTCGTTCTGCGGCGTGGCGGTGCCGTGCGCGTTCGCGTAGCCGACGGAGGCCGGCTCGATCCCCGCCTGGGCGAGCGCCGCACGCATCGCGCGGACCATCCCCTCGCCGTCCGGGTGCGGCGAGGTGACGTGAAAGGCGTCGGTGCTCATGCCGTAGCCGGTCAGCTCCGCGTAGACGCGCGCGTCGCGGGCCCGGGCGCGCTCGACCTCCTCGAGCACGACGAACGCGGCGCCCTCGCCGATCGACATGCCGCGGCGGTCGCGGTCGAAGGGGCGGCAGGGCGAGGGATCGAGGAGCTTGAGGGTGTTGAACCCCATGAAGCAGATCCGCGTCAGCGCGTCGACGCCTCCGGCGAGGGCCACCGGCACGACGCCATCGCGCACCAGGTCGGCCGCCATCGCCAGAGACGCGGCGCCGGAGCTGCAGGCGGTCACGACGGTCTCGCGCGGTCCGACGATTCCGAGCACGCTGCCGACCACGTCGACGTGCGCGGACGGAAAGCACGACGCGAGGGCCCGCGGCAGCGGCGCCGCGACGCCGCGCGCCCGCTGCCAGTACCAGGCTTCGGCCTCCAGCATCCCTCCGCCGACCGCGCCGACGATCAGCGCCGTGTCCGCGCGCTCTGCGCGGCCGATCCCGGCGTCGTCGAGCGCCTCGCGCGCCGCCGCGAGGGCGAACCGATCCGCCCGCGACCGCCGCGCCGAGCCGCCGAGCGAGTCCGGGACCTCGGCGGCGATCCGGCAGCGGAAGCCTCCGGTCTCGATCAGGGTGATCGGGCGGATCGCGCACGTGCCGCCGCTGATCCCTTCCCAGTACGCCTTGACGCCGGCGCCGAACGGGCTGACGACCCCGAGACCGGTGACGGCGACGGGCTTCACGCGCCGGCCGTCCTCGACGCGATGAAGCGAGACAGGGTATCGAAGGACGTGAAGTGGGGGGCGAGGTCCGCCGACTCGTCCATCGCGATGCCGAAGCGCTCCTCGATCGCGATCGACAGCTCGATGAAGTCGAGCGAGTCCAGACCGATCGAGCTCTCGATACCCTTGGGCAGGGTCGTCTCGAGGGTCAAGTCGACGGCGCGGCGCGGATCGAACTTGAGCCGCGTCACGAGGATCGTCTTGAGCTCGTCGAACACCTCTTTGGGTTCCATAGCCCTCCTAATGCCAGTAGAGTCCGGCGCGGCGGCCGCGCCATTCACCCGTGACAGCGATCGGTCCCGCGGCACCGTTCGCGCGGGCGAGCGCCAGCGCGATGAGCGGCGCGCAGGCGAGCGTCTCGCCGGCGCGGGCGCGCACGCGCGTCTCGAGCGGCGACGCCGCCCGCGGCGCATCGTATCGCGCGGGCAGCCCACCGGGTGTCAGCAGGGCGCACGCGGCCGCCTCCACCAGCGGGCGCCGCACGAGCCAGCGCTGCCGGGCGTAGAGCTCGGCGCAGTCCTCGAAGGTCTCGACGGCCAGCACCAGCGCCCGCTTGCAGCGGCCGGCCTCGAGCAGCAGGGTGGCCTGCCAGAGGCCGTCGATCGTCGCGGCCGCTCCGCCAATGAGGATGCCATAGGGCCCGGTCAGCCCGAACTCGATCGCGACCTCGCCGGACATCACGCTCGGCGCCGTGTACGGAAAGTGCAGCGTGCCCGACACGGCACCGCGCCGCCTCTCGCCCGGCCGGTCGTCGGGCTCGGCGGGGCGGGCGGTGTCCACGACGACCCACGCGTGGTTCGACGCGCCGTAGGCACCGGCGGTCACGTAGATCAGCGCGGTCGTGCTCCCTCTGATCGCCTCGCGCGAGACGCGATGCTCGCGCAGGAGCGCGTCGACCGCCGCCACGCCCAGGAGGCACTCGCGCGTGGCACGCCTGAATCGCTCCCCCTCGAGCGCCGGACGGCCGAGCGGGATGACGGCGCGGCCGGCCGCCGCTCGCACTGCGTCCGTCGGCAGGGCCTGGATCCCGTGCCCCCATCCGGTCAGCACCGCCACGGCTTCGACGGTCGTGCCGGTGACGCTCTTCGCGGATACGGTCGAATCGGCCGGCCGACGCCCCACCGAGACGCTCACGGATCGACCGCCTCCAGCACGAGCGCGGCGTTACAGCCGCCGAAGCCCAGCGAGGTGCTGAGACTGATCCGGGGCTGCACCGCGCGGGGCGCGCCGATCACGTGATCTAGCTCGCACGCGGGATCGGGCTCCTCCAGACCCAAGGTCTTCGGCACGACCCCCTCGCGACCGGCCATGAGACACATGACGGCCTCGAGCGCCGCGGCCGCGCCCATCGTGTGCCCGACTGAAGCCTTGATCGAGTTCACCGGGATCTCGGACGCCCGGCGGCCGAGCACGCGTCTGAGCACGTCCGCCTCGATGCGGTCGTTGACCAGGGTGCCGGTGCCGTGAGCGCTCACGAACTCGACGTCGGCCGGCGTGAGTCCCGCCTCGTCGAGCGCGGTGCGGGCCGCCAGCTCGAGGCCGCGGCCGTTGGCGTCGGGCGCGGCGATGTGCGAGCCGTCACTGGCGCTCGCGTGTCCCAGTAGCCGGCCCAGTCGCGGCCCCGGCTGCGCGCCCTCACGCGTCATCAGCACGAGGGCGGCGGCCTCGCCAAGCAAGAGCCCGCTGCGTCGCCTGTCGAACGGCCGCACACGCTCGCGCGTGAGCGAGCGCAGTGCGTCGAAGCCGCGCATCACGAACCGGCACAGGGCATCGTAACCGCCGGCGATCACGACGTCCACGACGTCGCCGCGCAGGAGATCGGCGCCGGTGCCGAGCGCCGTCGCGCCGGCCGCGCACGCCGCGCCGACGGTCATCACCGGCCCGTGGGCGCCGAGCCGGCGGGCGAGCGCGTGAGCAGGGCTGTCGTAGAGCGCGTCCACCGCCTGCCGTGGGCCTCCGCCGGGAGCCAGAGCGCGCTCGAGCTCCTCGACGCCGCCGAGCGCGGTGCCGAGGACGACGGCGATCCGCTCGGGCGCGGCCGAGATCGCGGCGCGAGCGAGAAGGTCCTCTGCCGCGGCGAGCAGGAGCTGCGTGGCGCGGCACCGGACGCGACGGCCGCCGGGCGGCGGGCGCAGCTTCTTGATCTCGCCGCCCCGCCCCACCCGCAGATCGTCGACCGGGAAGCGCTCGATCGCCGAGATGCCGTCGCTGCCGGTGACGAGTCCCGACCAGAACGCGTCGAGGTCGCCGAACGGGGTGACCGCGCCGGCAGCGACGAGGCTGACGGGCTCAGCGCGCAGACGCGTTACTCCGGTCATCACGCCGCATGGGTCGGCTCATAGTAGCAGCGAGTAGTACATCCGGAACGCCCGGATCGGTCCGGGCTCGGTGTCGTAGAGATCCGTCGCCCAGAAGCGGCGGCCTCCTGAATCCCAGGTCATGATACCCGGCCCGTCGGGGTTGTTCGGGTCCCAGACGAGGAACTCGACGCCGCCCGCGGTCGGGCGCGACTCGTAGGCGACGACCGTGTGATTCAGCTCGGGCTTCGGCCAGTTGGTCACGAGCAGCTGGACCAGCCGCCCCGCGCGCAGCTCGTCGACGATCTCGTGCGCGACGTCTTCCTGGTGCGACCCGTTGACCGGGAGCACCACGCGCCAGTTCGTCCAGTGGACCCAGGTCCAGAACGGGCCGCCCAGCCCCTCCTTGACGGCGCTCTCCTCGTCGCGAGAGAACTCGCGGAGGTTCGCGTAGCCGGGAATCACGATCCGGTCGTCGGGCGGGAGCGCGGCGTCCCGGGCCGGCAGCGCCACCACGCGCTTGACCCGCTCGACGTTGCCGGCGTGATCGAGCTTCGGCAGCGACGGATCGAAGCGGGCGAACTGCGTGAACTGGCGCACCCCGCGCGCCAGCACGAAGCAGTAGTGGGCGTAGATCCCGGGCTCGTTGGGATGCCGCGCGGCGATCAGGTTCGGGAACGCGAAGGTGTCCTCCGCGAAGGAGAATGCCTGTGTCCGTACCGCCTCCTCGAAGCCGAGCGACGCTCCGCCGTTCGTCTGCGGCGCTCTCGCGCACGCTGCAGTCACGATCAGGAAGCTCACCAGGGCTGCAAGGCGCGAGATCCCGATGAAATTCAATGCCTTACCCTAAATGGCGCCGTCGCCATTCGTCAAGAGCACATGTTATTCTTCGGCCAGTCGCCCGCATGAGCCGAACGATCGCGGCGCTCTACCGGTTCCTCTATGCGGTCTTCCTGTCGCGTCTTCCCGAGCCGGCCGCGGTGGCGCTGGGCCAGAATCTCCTGCGCCTGCTGCCCCTCGACCGGCTCTCGACCTTTCGCCTGGACGATCCTCGGCTCGCGATCACCCTCGGCGGGGTCCGGCTCGCCAACCCGGTCATTCTGGCCGCGATGTACTACGATCCCACGATCCTCGGGCGAGCGATGGGTCTGGGCTTCGGGGCGGTCACCGCCAAGTCGATCACGATCCAGGCGCGTCCCGGCCATCCCCGGCCGAACCTCGTCCGGACGAGCACCGACGCCGGGCCGGGTCTCGTGAACTGCAACGGATTCCAGAATCCGGGCCTGGACCGCTTTCGGGCCTCAGTGGCGTCACTGTCCCACCGGGTGCCCCTGATCGTGAGCGTCGCCGGAGAGACGATCGGCGACTACGTGAAGCTCGTGCGCGAGCTCGGTCCCCTGGGCGAGCTCGTCGAATTCAACATCTCCTCGCCCAACACACGGCTCGTGTACGAGTGGAGCCGCAAGCCCGGGGAGCTCGCGACCTTGCTCCGGGAGGTTCGGCGCGCGACCGAGAAGCCGCTGATCGTCAAGCTCTCGCCCGATTTCGCCGAGACGAACGAGCGCGAGATCATCCCGGCGGCGCTGGATGCCGGGGTGCGGATCGTCAACTACGGCAACACGCGCAAGGTTACGAATCGGCGGCTATCGCAAGGGGAAGGCGGACTCTCCGGCCCCGACATCTTCCCCACGACCCTGGAGAACCTGCGCCGAACGCGCCGCGTCTTCGGCCGTGACGTCGAGATCATCGCGACCGGGGGTGTGGATTCATCGGACAAGGCCGTGAGGCTCTTCGACGAGGGCGCCACGGCGGTTGGCTACTTCACGGGATTCGTCACGCGCGGGCCGATTCTCGCGCGCCTGATCCTCGAGCGGCTCGTCGCGAGCCGCTGAGCGGCGGTTTCTTTTGTAAGCGCGCCTCGGCCGGCGGGGCCCCAGCCCCGCGACGGCCTGCCGCGCGATTTTTTCCGATGCGCGCCTCGGCCGGCGGGGCCCCAGCCCCGCGACGGCCTGCCGCGCGCACGACGGGCACCGAAAATGCCCACAGCTTATCCACTTGTCCACCACTATCCACAGACGACAAAATCGCCCGGTCTGACGCGGTCCCACGAGCACGTCGCCGGAATATGACGGTCCGTTCGTCCACGAAGAGCACACCCGCCATGATTCCCCGATTCCATGCGGGTCCGACTCGCACCGGTCGCATCTCTCATGCTCTTTTCGCGGACAAACGAGACCTTGACACTGAAATCGCGGCGCTCGTAAGGTTGGCGGGCGATATTTCCTGCTCGCTCAACGTGGCACCGCGGTCACGACGACCGGCGTTCTCTGGAGGTACAAGGCACGATGGACGGCAGTAGCAGAAAACCACTCGCAAAGGTGGAGGGCCGGCGCCGTCTGCGCCTGAGCGGCGTGACGGTCGCGTATCGCGGCACGCCCAATCTCGACGACTGGGTGGCGTACATCGTGAACGGGACCCGGTCCAAGAAGCTGATCCTGGCCGATCACTCGTCGGAGCGCAAAGTGAAGTCGCTGCTGTCGCGCCTGCAGACGCTGCCGAGAAAGGAGATCGAGAAGCTCGCCAAGAGCTAGATCACCCCTCGCTCGGCCAGGCTGACGAACCGTCCTCGCCCGATGACCAGGTGGTCGTGGATGCGCAGGTCGAGGAGCCGCGCGCACTCGACCAGCTGACGGGTGAGCCGCACGTCCTCGCGGCTCGGGGTCGGATCGCCGCTCGGGTGATTGTGGAGCAGGATCACCGACGCCGCCGACTCGAGGATGGCCGGCTTGAACACGTCCCGCGGGTGCACGAGGCTCGCCGACAACGTGCCCTGCGAGATCACGCGGTCGTGGAGCAGGCCGTTCTGCGCGTCGAGCAGAGCGATGCGGAACACCTCGCGCTTGAGGTCCTCCATCAGCGGCCCGTACGCGGCGTAGACCTCGGCGGGGCCCGACAGGGTGAGCCGCGCGCCAGGGACGCGCGCCCGGAGGCGCCGCGTCAGCTCGAACGCGGCCACCAGCCGCGCGGCCTTGGCCGGTCCGACGCCCGACAGCTTCGTGAGCTCGGCCACCTCCCGTCCCGCCACGTCGGCCAGCGAACCGTAGGCGGCGAGCATCTCGCGCGCGACCTCGATCGCGCTCTTGCCGCGGACGCCGGAGCCGAGCTGGATGGCGAGCAGCTCCGCGTCGGCAAGCGCCTCGGGCCCGTTCCAGTAGAGCCGCTCGCGCGGGCGCTCGGCCGCGGGCACGCGTTCGAGGACCATACGACTGTCGTACGCGAGCCGCGGCCGGCGGGTCAATGCGGCGCTTCGGATACGTCGCTCAGCCGCGGATCGTGATCGTGCGCGGCTCGTCGCCGACGCCGGCGATGTGCACGTGGATGGCGTCCGGAGGCAGGAGCGGCGTCAGCTTGTCGGCCCACTCGATGATCGTCACCCCCTCGCCGCCAATCAGCTCGAGAAGCCCGAGATCCATGAGCTCGGTCAGACTGTCGGTGCGATAGGCGTCGACGTGGTGGATGGGAACGCGGCCGCGGTACTGGTTGACCAGCACGAACGTCGGGCTCGTCGCGCGGACGGTCGTGCCGAGGCCGCGCACCAGCCCCTGAACGAAGCAGGTCTTGCCGGCGCCGAGCTCCCCGATCAGCGCGACGACCGCGCCCGGTCCGAGCGTCGCGCCCAGACGCTCGCCGGCCGCCTCGGTCGCCTCGGCGCTTCCGCTCACGATCTCAACCGCTGCTGCCACTGAGCCTCTTGAAGGCCTCGGGGAGCGCCGCGATGACGTCGCGCGCGACGAGTGATTCTTCGCCGACCCGCTCGGCGGCGACGTCGCCGGCGCTGCCGTGCAGGTAGACGCTCGAGAGCATCGCCGCTTCCGGGTCCAAGCCCCGAGCCAGAAACGCCCCGAGGACGCCCGTGAGCACGTCGCCGGTACCGCCGCTCGCCATGCCCGGGTTGCCGGTCGGGTTCACGAAGACCCGGCCGTCCGGCAAGCCGATCACGCTCCGCGCGCCCTTCAAGACGATGTACACGCGATAGCGCGTCGCGACCTCGCGCGTGACCTCGATCCGGCCGCGCTGGACTTCGTCCACCCGCGTGCCCAAGAGCCGCGCCAACTCGCCGGGATGCGGCGTGAGACAGCGTGCCGCCGGAGCCTCGCGCAGAAGGTCGAGATGGCCGGCGAGCGCGGTCAGGCCGTCGGCGTCGATGGCCATGGGCCGGCCGAGCTCGCGCGCCAGCGAGCGCGCGACCTGCACCGTCTCGTGGTCGAGGCCGATCCCGGGGCCGATCGCGACGGCGTCGCGCGATCCGGCGAGCTCGAGGATCGCCTCGCGCGCCTTCAGCGCGAGCGTGCGCGCCGACGTCTCCGGCAGCGCCTCGGTCATCGCCTCGAGCACGAGGCTCGCGACGACCGGCTGCTGGCTCGCGGGGGTCGCGACGGTGACGAGCCCCACGCCGCTGCGCATCGCCGCCATCGCCCCGAGCGCGGCGGCGCCGGTCTTGCCGAGCGAGCCCGCCACCAGAAGCAAGTGGCCGTACGTCCCCTTGTGGCCCCCGCGCGCGCGCCGCGGGAAGTGGCGGGCGACGTCGCGAGGCTCGAGCAGGAACGTCGTGACTCCGCGCGCGACCTCGTGGTCGGGGACGCCGATCGAGATTACCGCCACGCGCCCGGCGAGCTCGTCGCCGGGCGAGGTGATCAGACCGCGCTTGAGCCCGGCGAACGTCAAGGTCATCGTCGCCCGGATCACCGCGCCCGCGTGGGTGCCGGTGTTCGCGGAGAGCCCGGACGGGATGTCGAGCGCGACGACGGGCCGCCCGGCGGCGTTGATCGCCTCGATGGCGCCGGCAACGCCGCCCTCGGGGACGCCGCGCGATCCCGTCCCGAGGAGCGCGTCGACGATGACGTTGGCGCGCGCGAGCAGGTCGGCCGCGGCGCGCTCGCCGCCGAAGGGCCGCGGACGGATCCCGGCGCGCCGGAGCTCCTCGAGCTTGCGTCCGGCGTCGCCGCCCACGTCGGCCGGCGCCGGGACGAGCAGCACCGTGGGGCGGGCCCCGTGACGCTTGAGCCAGCGGGCCACGACGAAGCCGTCGCCGCCGTTGCCACCCTTGCCGCAGACGACGACGACTCGCGCGCCGCGGCGCGGCGCGCCGAGCGCCGGCAGCGCGTCGACGATCGCCTCGGCGGCGCCGCGGCCGGCATTCTCCATGAGGATGGCGCCGGGGATGCCGAGCTCGGTGATCGCCCGCTGATCGAGCCGCCGCATCTCCTCGGCGGTGAACACGCCCAGCACGGCTACTTCCCCGCGGAGGGCGGAACCGCCTGCACGAGGAAGTCGGCGAGGATGGCGATATATGCCTCGCGCCAGTCGGTGCGCGCGGCCCTGGGCAGCTCGATGTGCAGCGCACGCTGCGGGAGCCTGAGAATGCCGTCGCGCTTGGCGCCCGTCGCGGCGTACCGCACGGGATTGGCGGGCTCGACGAGAATCTCCAGGCGCGGGGCGGCGCGGTGCGCGCGGAGGTGGGCGTCACGGATCAGCTCCAGGAGCGTTCGGAGCCGGAGCGCCTCGTCACGGTCGACGCCCACCGTCGCGATCTCGATCTGGTTGGCGGCATCGCGATGGTTGTTACCGTGGATCTCGGCGTAGAAGACGAGCGGCCCCTGCGCGACGTCGCGGACCCGCTGCTCGTACGCCCGATAGACCTCGCGCGCGCCCGTGCTAGCGACTTCCTCCGAGGGCGGCCGGCCCGGCGTCCCCTCGAACGGGCGGTTGACCTGGTAGCGCCGCCCGGGCCGCTCGCGCGTGTCGGCCTCGAAGTTGAACCCGGTGGCGACGACGACGCCGAACCCCGTGCGCCGGCCGAGCTCGGCGGCGATCTCGCCCGTGCGCGCGTCGGAGTCGCCGTGGGGGGCCGCGATCACGACGCCTCGCCGCCCCACCTGCCCGGAGATCTTGCCCGGCAGCCCCTCGAGGTCGGCGAGCGTGCCGGAGCTCGCGCAGCCGGAGACGACGAACGATCCGATCGCCAACCTAGTCGCCCACCAGGATCGCCTGCGCGAGCGCATACTCACCTTCGTGGGTCAGCGAGAGCAGCATGCGGCTCCCGCCCCGCGCCAGGACGATCTCCCTGGCCCGTCCCGACAGGACGAGGGTCGGGGCCTCCTCGCGCTCGCGGCGCACTTCGAGCTCACGCCAGCGCACGCCGAGCTGCAAGCCGGTCCCGAGCGCCTTGAACCCGGCTTCCTTGGCCGCGAATCGCGCCGCGAAGTGGGGCGCGGGATCGCGTCGGGCACGACAGTAGGCGATCTCGTCGTCCGTGAACACCCGATCGACGAACCGGTCCTGCCAGCGGTCGATCGTCGTGCGCATTCGCGGAATGCTGACGAGGTCGACGCCGAGCCCGGTGATCCTCACCGCTCGCCGATCTGCGCGCGGATGAGTCCGGCGAGGTCGTCGGCCATCGCCTGGATGCGGGCGGCGTCGGCGCCCTCGATCATCACTCTGGCGAGCGACTCGGTGCCGGAATACCTGATGAGGACGCGGCCCCGGTCGCCCATCTCCTGCTCGTAGGCTGCCCGGCGGTCGCCCACACCGGCGATCGAGTCGATCGGCGGCTTGGTGCGCACCGGAACGTTGATGAGCACCTGGGGAAACTTCGTGAGGCAGGTCGCCAGCGACGCCAGGGGCTCGCCGGTCTCGACGGCGACGCCGAGCAGGGCCAGCGCCGAGAGGATGCCGTCGCCCGCGGGGGCGTGGTCGAGGAACAGCAGATGGCCCGACTGCTCGCCGCCCAGGTTGGCGCCCAGCCGCTGCATCTCCTCGGCGACGTAGCGGTCGCCGACCTGCGTCTTGACGATGCGGATTCCGCCGGCCTCCAGGGCCTGATCGAGGCCCAGGTTGGCCATGACCGTGGTGACGACGAGGTTCTGCTTCAGGCGCTGGCGCGAGGCCATGTGGCGCCCGGCGATCGCCAGCGCGTAGTCACCATCGCGGATCTCGCCGGTATGGTCGACTGAGATGAGCCGATCGCCGTCGCCGTCGAAGGCGAACCCGATCGACGCGCCGGCGGCGCGGATCTTCTTCTGGAGCTTCTCGGGATGCAGCGCGCCGACGCCCGCGTTGATGTTCACGCCGTCGGGCCGCGCGCCGATGGTCAGCACCCGGGCGCCAAGCCGCCGGAACACGCGGGGCGCCACGCGGTAGGTCGCGCCGTGGGCGCAGTCGAGCGCGACGGTGAGCGTGCTCAGATCGAGCGGGAAGCAGCCGCACAGGAACTCGACGTACTCGGTCTCGGCCCGATCGTAGTCGATCAGCTCGCCGATCTTCGCGCCGCGGGCGCGGGGCGCCCGGTCCGGAGCGTTGAGTCGCTCCTCGATCTCCGCCTCCCACGCGTCCGGGAACTTGGTGCCTTCGGACGAGAAGAGCTTGATGCCGTTGTCCTCGAAGGGGTTGTGCGAGGCGCTGAGCACGATGCCGCCGTGGGCTTCCAGGCGACGCGTGAGCAACGCGATGCCCGGCGTGGGCAGCACACCGACCGAAAAGCAGTCGGCGCCGGAGGATAGGCAGCCCGAGATCAGAGCCGACTCGAGGAGCGGCCCCGAGCGCCGGGTGTCGCGGCCGATGACGATCCGGGCGTGGCTGACGCCGTGATCGACCTGCAGGGTCGCGACCAGCTGGCGGCCTACGCGAAACGCCAGCTCGGGGGTGAGCGGCTCTTCGTTCGCGACACCTCGAATGCCGTCGGTACCGAACAGCCGCGTCATCGCGATCTCATTCCTGGCTTCGTCTCACGCCGGGACTCGTCTCACGGTGGGACACTCCGCTCATTATAGGGTCCCCCTTGCCCGCCGGATGCGTTCGGCGATGCGCACGGCATCCAGGGTCTCGGCGACGTCGTGGGTACGGACCAGCGACGCCCCGTTCCAGACCGCCACCGCCGTCGCGGCAAGCGAGCCGGCTAATCGATCTTCGGTCCTGGGGCGGCCTATGATGGCGCCGAGAAAGGACTTTCTCGACACGCCGATACAGAGCGGACGACCCAGAGCCTCGAGCTCGCCGAGGCCCGCCAGCACCGCCGTGTCCCACTCGTCCCAGGGCACACTCTCGCCGCGGAAGAACCCGATACCCGGATCGAGAACGATCCGCTCGTCCGGTATCGCTGCCGCCTGGGCGCGCTCGAGCGCTTCGTGGAGCAGGGTCTTCACCGACGCGACAGGTGACAGCCGAGACGGAGCCTCGTTCGGGAACCCCATCAGGATGGCGCCGGCGCCTCGCTCGCAGACGAGGGCGGCGACCTCCGGGTCACGGAGCCCCGAGACGTCGTTGACCACCCGCGCGCCGGCGTCGAGCGCCGCGCGAGCCGGGCCCGGACGGGTCGTATCAGCCGAGATGGGAACGGGCACCTTGGCGGCCAGCAGGTCGACCGCCCGCGCCAAGCGCTCGCGCTCTTCCCGATCGCCGACGGTCGAGGCTCCGTAGGGCGCCGTCGAGCGGGCGCCGACGTCGATCAGCGCGGCGCCCGCGTCGACCATGGCGAGCGCGGCCGCGAGCAGATCGTCGCGCTCGATGTGCACGGAGCCGGCGTGAAAGGACTCGGGACTCACGTTGAGAGCGCCCATGACGGCCACGGGGAGGTCGCGGCCGAGAGCAACTCCAGCGAGGATGGCTCGATGGGGCATCGAGCCGCGCGCCGCTACGCGGGCGCGCCGGCTTCCTGGAGGGGACGGGCGCGCAGGATGCGGGCGATCTCCTCGCCGTCGAGGGTCTCCCGCTCGAGCAGGGCGCGCGCCAGCGCGTGCAGCTTCTCGATGTTCTCCTGGAGGATCTGCTTCGCCCGGCTCGCGGCCTCCAGGACGATCCGCTTGATCTCCGAGTCGATGACGAGGGCGGTGTCCTCGCCGTAGTCCTTCTGGCGGGCTACCTCGCGGCCGAGGAAGATGTGCTCCTCGTTCTTGCCGAAGGTCAGAGGTCCGAGCTTGTCGGACATGCCCCACTCGCAGACCATCTTGCGCGCCATCTCGGTGGCCTTTTCCAGGTCGTCGCCGGCGCCGGTGGTCTGCTGGTTCAGCACGATCTCCTCGGCGGCGCGGCCGCCGAGCAGGATCGTGATGCGGTTGACCAGGTAGTCCCTCGAGTAGTTGTACTTGTCGTCGACCGGCAGCTGCTGCGTCAGGCCGAGGGCGCGCCCGCGCGGAATGATCGTGACCTTGTGCACGGGATCGGTGCCGGGCAGCACGTCGGCCACGAGCGTGTGGCCGGCCTCGTGATACGCGATCGTGCGCTTCTCGGCGTCGCTGATGATCATCGAGCGCCGCTCGACGCCCATCAGAACCTTGTCCTTCGCGCTCTCGAAGTCGGACATCTCGACGAGCTTCTTGTTCATCCGCGCTGCCAGGAGCGCCGCCTCGTTGACCAGGTTGGCCAGATCGGCCCCCGAGAAGCCGGGCGTGCCGCGCGCCAGCACCTTGAGCTCGACGTTGGGCGCCAGCGGGATCCGGCGGGCGTGGACGCGCAGGATCTCCTCGCGGCCCTTCACGTCCGGTCGCGGCACGACCACCTGGCGATCGAACCGTCCGGGCCGGAGCAGCGCCGGGTCGAGGACGTCGGGCCGGTTGGTGGCCGCGATCAGGATGACGCCTTCGTTCGTCTCGAAGCCGTCCATCTCGACCAGGAGCTGGTTCAGGGTCTGCTCGCGCTCGTCGTGGCCGCCACCCAGGCCGGCGCCGCGGTGGCGGCCGACCGCGTCGATCTCGTCCATGAAGATGATGCAGGGCGCGTGCTTCTTGCCCTGCTCGAAGAGGTCGCGAACGCGCGAGGCACCGACGCCCACGAACATCTCGACGAAGTCCGAGCCGGAGATCGAGAAGAAGGGCACGTTCGCCTCGCCGGCGATGGCCTTGGCCAGGAGCGTCTTGCCGGTCCCGGGAGGCCCGACCAGCAGCACGCCCTTCGGGATCTTGCCCCCGAGCTTCTGGAACTTCTGCGGATCCTTCAGGAAGTCGATGATCTCGCGGAGCTCTTCCTTGGCCTCGTCGACCCCCGCGACGTCCTGGAAGGTGACCTTGTTCTGCTTCTCGGAGATCATCCGCGCCCGCGCCTTGCCGAAGCTCAACGCCTTGGCGCCGCCGCCCTGCATCTGGCGCATGAAGAAGATCCAGACGCCGATGAACAGCAGCATCGGCACCCACTGCAGGAAGATCGCGTACCAGGGATTGGAGTCCGGCGGCTTCACCGCAATGCGGACGCCGCGCTCCTTGAGGGTCTTGATCAGCTCCGGGTACTCGACGATGTAGGTCCGCTGCGTCTGCGCCGAGTCCTTGAGCGAATAGGTGACGAGGTTGCCCCGGATGACGACCGACTCGACGCGGCCCTGGTCGACGGCCTTCAGGAACTCTGAGAAGTTCGGCTGCTCCTGGCCGCTCTGCTGCGCCCCCTGGAACACGGTGAACAGGAGGATGACGATGAGGCCGATCACCATCCAGAGGGCGAGGTTCTTGTAGACCTGATTCATATCGGCCCGCTCATTATAACACCCGCCAAAGATGGAGCGGTGCGTCAGATCCCGTCCAGCGCGGCGACGTACGGGAGGTTGCGGTAGAGCCCCTCGTAGTCGAGGCCGTAGCCGACCACGAACACGTTCGGGATCGTGAACCCGACGTAGTCCACGGTCACCTCGGTCTCGCGCCGGCCCGTCTTGTCCAGGAGGACGCACGCGCGCACGCTGCGCGGACCGCGCGCCCCGAGCGCGCGCTTGAGCGTGGCCAGGGTGTGGCCGGTGTCGACGATGTCGTCGACGATCAGCACGTGCCGGTCGGCGATGTCGACGCTCAGGTCGGCGACGAGCCGGACCGTTCCCGAGGACGTCGTGGACGCGCCGTAGCTCGAGGCGCGGAGGAAGTCGACGGTGAGGTCGAGCGACACGGCGCGCATGAGGTCGGCGACGAAGGGAATCGCGCCCTGGAGCACGCCGACCAGCACGAGGCTCGCCTCCGCGTAGTCGCGGGTGATCGCGCGGCCCAGCTCGGCGACGCGCGCGGCGATCTCCTTTTCGGCGACGAGCGCTGGTCCCGGCCTGGGAGCCGGCATCTCACCGGGCGGTGACGAACGCCGAGAGCCTGCGTTCGGCGGCGACGATCTTGTCGGCCGCGAGCTGGGCCGCCTCGCGCGTGGCGAAGGAGCCCACCCGCACGCGGTAGCGCACGCTCCCGCTCGCGTCGATCTCGGCGACGTACGCGTCGTGGCCCGCGGCGGCGAGGCGCGCGCGCAGCGCCTCGGCGGGCTCGCGGGCCTTGTAGGCGCCCACCTGGATCGTGAACGCGCCCGGGGCCGAGGTGGGCGGCGCCGCTTCGGGCAACGCGGCCCGCTCGTGCTTCGGCCCCGTCTCGAGACCCGAGGGCCTGTCGCTTCGCTCGGCGCGTCCGGGCTTCGTGGCTTTCGGCGGCGGGGGCGCGGTGAGCGGCGCCGTCAGGTCCTGATAGAAGGTCAGCGGCGGCGGCTCGGCGGGGCGCGCGGCTCTGTCTCCCGCGCGCGTGGTCTTGTCGCCCGGGCGCGCCGGCGCGCTCTCCTTCTCGGCTGTCGCGCTCCGCACGGGCTGAGCGCGCGGCCAGAATCGCCCGGCCATGACGCCGAGCATGAACGTGGCGCCGAGCACGCCGAGGCAGCCGACCACGAACAAGGTCGAGGCGAGTCGGCTCGGCGCGCGTCGGCCGCGTGCGCCGCGCATCACATGCTCTCCGGCGCGCTCACGCCCAAGAGGTCGAGGCCGTTTCGGATCACGGTCGCCACGGTGGCGCAGAGCGCCAGGCGCGCGTGCATCAGACGAAGGTCCTCCTGGATGACCCGGTGGTTCTTGTACCAGGCGTGGAACTCGGACGCGAGCTCCTGCAGCCAGTAGGCGATGCGGTGCGGCTCACGCGCGCGGGTCGCGCCGCGGACCAGCTCGGGGAACTGCAGGAGCCGCTTGATCAGCGCCAGGTCCGCGGGCTCGACGAGCGGGCTCGTGTCGACGTCGGTCAGGCCCGGAACGGCGATCCCCTGCTCCGCCGCCTGACGGAAGATCGAGCGGATGCGCGCGTGCGCGTACTGGACATAGTAGACGGGGTTGTCGCTCGACTGGCGGGTCGCCACTGCCAGGTCGAACTCGAGCGGGCTGTCGTGCCGGCGCGTGAGGAACGTGAAGCGGACGGCGTCGCGGCCGACCTCCTCGAGCAATTCCTCCATCAGCACGAACTCGCCCCGCCGCTTGGACATGCGCACGGGCTGGCCGTCGCGCAGTAACGTGACGAGCTGCACGATCATCACCTCGAACGCCTCGGGCGGATGGCCGAGCGCCTGCATCGCCGCCTTCATCCGCGCGACGTAGCCGTGGTGGTCGGGGCCGAGCAGGTTGATCACGCGATCGGCCGCCGCGAACTTCACGTGGTGGTGATAGGCCACGTCCACCCCGAAGTAGGTCGGCTCCCCGCTCGAGCGGCGGAGGACTCGATCCTTGTCGTCGCCCGCCTCTTCGCGCTCGGCCGAGCGGAACCAGAGCGCGCCGTCCTGCTCGTAGCTGAGCCCGCGGGCCGCGAGCTCCTCCAGCACTTTCTGCGGCAGCCCCTTGTTGCGCACGTCGCGCTGCTCGGACGACCAGACGTCGAACTCGACGCCGTACTCGCGCAGGATCCGGCGCTGCGCCTCGACCATGCGCGCGACCGCGTAGCGTCCGAAGTGCTCGAGGCGCTCGCGCTCGGGCGCGCCGTGCAGCAAGCCGCCGCCCTCGGCGCGATACGTCCTGGCGAGGTCGACGAGGTACTCGCCGGGATAGCCGTTCTCCGGCAACGCGGCCGGCTCGCCGAATTCCTGTCTGACGCGCGCCTCGAACGAGCGCGCGAGCGCCTCGAACTGGCTGCCGGCGTCGTTGACGTAGAACTCGGTCGTGACGCGCGCGCCCTGCGAGCGCAAGAGGCGCGCGAGCGCGTCGCCGATCGCAGCGGCGCGCGCGTTGACGATGACGAGCGGGCCGGTCGGATTCGCGGAGACGAACTCGAGGCGGATGCGCTGACCGGCGTGGCTCTCGCCGCGCCCGTACTCGGAGGCGGCTCCGAGAATCTCGCGCAGCGCGCCGGCGCACCAGACCGGCGCCAGGAACACGTTGATGAACCCGGGTCCCGCGACCTCGAGCCGCTCGACCTCCGCCATCGGCGGGAAGTTCTTCACGACGAGATCGGCGATCTGGCGGGGTGCGCGCTTCGCCGCGCGCGCGAGAACCATCGGCACGTTGGTCGCGTAGTCGCCGTGCTCCGCCTGACGCGGGACCTCCCACGCACACTCTTCGGGCTCGGGCAGCCCCGCCTTCGCGAGGGCCGCTCGCACCCCGCTCGTCAACCGATCGGTGAGTTGCACCTGCGCATCAGGGTACCCGCGTACCGCCGCGTCGCGACGAAGAAAAAACGGGGCGACGCGAGCCGGGATTCGGCGCGGGACGCGCCTCGCGGGCGAGGCGTGCGCGGGACGGACATCGAGCCTCGCTCGCCTCGGCTTATTTGGCCACGGCCGGAGCGGCGCCTTGGCAGGAAGCCGGGGACGTGGTACTACCCCGTCGAGCCCCCATGCTGCGAGTGCTCAGGGCGACCGTGCGCCACAACCGCGAGCTGATCCTGGCCGGCACGTTCGCCGCGCTGGCCGCCTGGGAGATCCTCGAGATGCTGCTGCTGGAGAGGTCCCCCGACAGGCCGCTCTCGCTGGCGCTCGTCGTCCACTCCCTTCAAGTCGCGCTCATCCTGGCGGCCACTGCCCTGGCGCTTCGCGCGTGGCGCGAGAAGACGGCGCGCGAGCGGGCCCTGGGCGCGCTCGTCGAGCAGGTTGTCGTCGCCCAGGAAGAGGAGCGGCGGCGCGTCGCGTACGACGTCCACGACGGAGTCGCGCAGCTCGTGGTCAGCGCCAAGCAGCACGTCGACACCGCGGCCGACCTCTGGGCCGCCGACCCGGCGCGCGCGGCGGGCGAGACCGCGATCGCCGCCGATCGGCTCGCGCAGGCCATCGCCGAGACGCGCCGGATCCTGGCGGCGCTGCGCCCGCTGGCGGTGGACGCCGCGGGCCTCGCCGCCGCCGCGCGTCGGAGTCTCGACGATGTCGCGCGAGACACCGGCTGGTCGGTGAGCCTCGTCGAGAATCTCAAGGGCGTCCGGCTGCCGCCGACGGTCGAAGCCGCTGCGTTCAGAATCCTCCAGGAGGCGCTGGCGAACGCGCGCAAGCACGCGGGCACCACGCGGATCGAGGTCGTCTTGACCCGCGAAGCCGACCGGTTCGACCTGGACGTACGCGATCACGGCGTCGGCCTCGCGGATTCGGGCGAGGCGCGCGGGCTCGGGCTCACCAGCATGCACGAGCGCGCCAGGCTTCTCGGAGGATCGTGCGTCGTCGAGCCGGCGCCCGGCGGTGGCACGCGCGTTCACGCCCAGCTCCCGTTACGCCATGGCCTCGCCGCCGCGCCCTGATCCGGCTCCCGTCCGCGTCCTGATCGTCGACGACCATCCGATGGTCCGCGCGGGCCTGCGAAGCATGCTCGAGCCCGCCGGCGTGGAGATCGTGGGCGAAGCCGGCACGGGTGAGGACGCCCTGCGAGCGGCCGCGGCATGCGAGCCCGAGATCGTGCTGCTCGACCTCGAGCTTCCCGACCTCGACGGGCTCGCCGTGCTCGAGCGCCTCCACGCGCGAGCGGCGGGCATGGCCGTCCTGGTGATCACGATGCACGACGATCCGGCCCTGGTGCGGCGGGCCGTCGAAGCCGGCGCCTGCGGCTACGTCCTGAAAGGCGTCGGACGCCGCGAGCTCTTGGCCTCGCTCGAGGCCGTGCGCCACGGCGAATCCGTGCTCGACCCCACAATGCTTCGGGCCACCCTGTCGGACACGCGGCCCGAGCCGCGACCGGGTCCGCGCGTCAGGTCCGGCGAGCCGCTGACGTCGGTCGAGCAGGAGATGCTCCGCCTGGTCGCGGCGGGATTGACCAACCGCGAGATCGGCAAGCGCCTGCGCTGGAGCGTGGGCACCGTGAAGAAATACCTGCAGCGCACACTCGACAAGCTCGGCGCCTCCGACCGCACACAGGCCGCGGTCGAGGCCGTCAAGCGTGGCTTGCTGTCGTGACCGGCTACAACGTTCGGAGCGGAGGCCCCGCCAGCCGCCCGGCCAGGCAGACCGCGACGAGCACGCCGAGGCTCACGCAGACCGCCGCACCGAGCACCCTCAGCGATCGGTCGACGTCCGCGGCGACCGGCAAAGCGCCCGCGCCCAGCCGATAGGCCCCGGGCTTCTCGAGCGTCACGCCGAGGGCGCCGGCCATCGCGGCCATCGTCCAGCCCGCGTTCGGGCTCGCGGTCCGGTGACGGTCGCGCCGCAGAGCCGCCAGGGCCCCACTGCCGCTCGCCCCTGCCAGCGCGGCGCCGACGACGAGACTCAGACCGGCGAGGCGGGCCGGGATCAGGTTCAGGAGATCGTCCAGCCGCGCCGTGACCTTGCCGAAGTATTCGAGCGGCCCGTCTCGATACCCGAACATCGCGTCCGCCGTGTTGACGACGCGATAAATCGCCGCGCCCGGGAGGCCTCCGGCGAGAAAGAAGAGCGCCGGCGCGACGAAGCTGTCGGTCAGGTTCTCGGCGACGGACTCGACGGCGGCCGAGGCGACGTGCTCCCCGTCGAGCTCCGCCGTGGGGCGGCTCACCAGGTGATAGCCGACCGCGCGCCGGGCCGCCGCGAGATCCTCGCGGCGCAGCTCGCCCGCCACCTCGCGCGCGGCGCCGACGAGACCGCGCACCGAGAGCAGGCACGTGAGCGCCAGCGCTTCGAGGACGGGCCCGGCGAGCCCGACGCGGCCGGCGAGCTCGGACACGGCCGCGCCGACCACGCCGGCGAGGCCCGCGACCGCCAGAGTGAGCGCGGCGCCGCCCGTCAGCAGGAGCGCGGGCGAGCCCCGGCAGAGCCGCCGTCGCCCGGCGTCCAGCAGGCGTCCGAGCCACGCGACGGGGTGGTAACGGTTCGGGGGATCGCCGAGAGTCAGGTCGATCGCGAGCGCGAGCAGCAGGACGAGCGGCTTCGCGACCTCGGGGCTCAGGACCTGGGAAATGAGAGCCCCGCGAGCTTGGCCACGCCTGCGATGTCCACCGCGCGCGCCACCGCGTCGGCGAGGCGCTCGTATCGGTCGCTCCCTGGCGCGCCCCAGCGCGGATCGGCGGCGATGCCCTTGCGATCGGCCAGCGACTGCAAGAAGGCACGGCGCAGTGAATCGTTCGTGAAGAGACCGTGAAGATAGGTGCCGACCACGTTGCCGGCCGCGCTCACCGCGCCGTCGGCATCGCGGACCGGGACACCGCCGCGCTCCTCGATGGTGAATGGCCTCGGCGCGCTCGAGCTGGTCCGACCGGCGTGAATCTCGTAGGCGACGACCTCGCTGCCGGCGGCGCGGGAAAACATCCGGCACGTGCCCGCGACGCGCGCTCGAACGCGGACGGTCGTCTTGTCCGGCGCGAAGGTCGTGACGACCGGAAGCAGTCCGAGGGCCGGCGCGGAGGACACACCCGACTCGACACGATCGGGATCGTGCACGGCCTCACCGAGCATCTGGTATCCGCCGCAGACTCCGACGATCGGCCGTCCGTCGGCCGCCGCGTGCCGGATCGCCTGCGCGAGGCCGGTGGCGGCGAGCCACTGCAGATCGGAGACGGTGCTCTTGCTACCCGGGAGCACGACGGCGTCGGCGTCGCCGAGCTCGTCGGGGCCGCGCACGAAGCGCACGCCGACGCCGGGCTCGGCCGCGAGAGGCTCGAAATCATCGAAGTTCGAGATGTGCGGGAGCCGGACCACCGCGACGTCGAGGGTGCCGGGAGCACCCCATCGCCAGGGCTCGTCCAGGTCGAGCGAGTCCTCGGCGGGGACCAGGCGAGCGTCGAGGTAGGGCACGACGCCGAGCACCGGCACGCCGGAGCGCGCGCCGAGCTCGGTCAGTCCCGCGGTCAGCACCGTCTCGTCGCCCCGGAAACGGTTGACGATGAGACCGCCGACCCGCGCGCGGTCCGGGGGGTCGAGCAGCGCCAGGGTGCCGAGCAGCGCGGCGAACACGCCGCCGCGATCGATATCGCCGACGAGCAGCACGGGCGCGTCGGCGATGCGCGCCACCCTCATGTTGACGATGTCGCTGTCGCGCAGGTTGATTTCGGCCGGGCTCCCGGCGCCCTCGATGATCACCAGGTCCCACGCCTGGCGAAGCCGCGCTAGACTCTCGGCCACCACCGGGAGCAGCTCTGCCTGCATTCGCTGGTACTCGCGCCAGGTGACACTCGTCACCGCGCGGCCCCGGACCACGAGCTGCGACCGGTAGCCGGGCTCCGGCTTGAGAAGGATCGGGTTCATGTCGACGGTGGGCTCGATGCCCGCGGCCGCCGCCTGCGCGGCCTGCGCGCGGCCGATCTCGCCGCCCTCGAGAGTGACGGCCGCGTTCAAAGCCATGTTCTGCGACTTGAACGGCGCGACCCGATAGCCGGCACGGGCGAAGATCCGACAGAAGGCGGCGGCGAGCAGGCTCTTGCCGACACCGGAGGCGGTGCCCTGGATCATGAGACACGGCGCGGCGCCGCTCATCGCCCGAACCGGACGCTGAGCCCGGCGCGAAACGCATAGTCGGGCCCCGGTCCCGCGAGCGACGTCTGACCGGCCGCGTCGAGGGCGATGAGCCGGGTCAGGAAGAACTGGATGCCGGCGTCGAAGCCGATGGAGTCGCGCGCGCCCCGCTCGACCGCCGAGGCGAAGAAGACCTCGCCGAAGATCGACCATCGCTCGCCGATGTCTCGTCCGAGCGCGGCCGAGGCGGTTCCCTGGACGAGGTAGCCGCTCGGGCGCTGCGCGAGCCCGGCCACGCCGACGTTCGTGTCGAGGCTCAACCGCCAGGGCAGGTCGAAGCTCACGAGACCGATGAGGCCGAAGTCCGGGGCATTCGTCCGGTGCGGCGCGTGGGCGACCGGAAACTTGACGAACGGCATGACGCCGAGCGAAGGCCACCAGCTGTCTTCCCGACCGTCGAGGAAGCGGTACTTCACCTCGAGCGAGAGATCGCCGATGCCGGTGTCGTCCTGCTGGCCTGTCGTGACGACGAGCGGCTCGCCCTCGAGCCGGACCTCCAGCCGCTCCGTGAGCCCGACCCGCCAGGTGAGCTCGAGCGCGAATTGCCTCTCCGCGGGGCTCCCGCCGATGCTCGTGCGCGAGTACACGGTTCCACTCTCCATCTGCGCGGCGCCGGGCTCGATCGTGCTCGCGCTCGTCGAGACGCTCGGACGATCGGGCTGAATGCGCTCGGACTCGGCCGCCGCCGCGCCGGATGCGCCGATCGTCACGGCCAGGCAGAGCGCGACGAGGCTCTCCGCCGCGGGGCCCAAACGATCAGCCGCCCGCGTATCGCCGCCGGAGCTCCTGCCAGAGCTCCATCTTCTCCCAGCGAGGCTCCCGCAGACGCTGCCACTTCTCGTCGAAGTGAGGGTTCGGGAACAGGATCGTGATCATCTGCTCGCCGCGGCCGTTCCAGAGCCTGAGCCCCCAGATGGCCGGCGCGCACGAGCCGCCTTCGGTCTTGAAGAACGCCGCGCGGGCCACGCGCCGGATGCGCGCGAGCTCCGGGCTCTGCGGGCCGCGATGATCGTTGACGCAGAGGTGGAAGTGCCAGGCGCCGGTGTCGACGGTCAGGTAGCCGTCGAGCTTGGTCACCTTCGGCGGCGCGGCGAACTGGATCTCGTAGGCGGCGCCCTCGATCAGCGGCCCCACCGTGAGGTCGGCCCAGTGCTCGGTGAAGAGCCGGACGAGCAGCTGCTCGACGCCGTCGCCCGCGACGGCCATGTCGTGATACTCGGTCGTGGTCCCGTCGAGGCCGCGCTCGATCGCCGATCCATCGCGCATGCTCGCCTCCCCGTAGCCGGATCGTTGAGCATACTACTGCAGGTCGAAGACCACCGGCAGCCGGACCCTCAACGGTCGGGGTACGAGGCCCTTGGGGAACGGCTGGGGCGCGAGGCTTCTCGCGGCTTCCAGCGCCGCGTCGTCGAGCAGGGGATGGGAAGACGAGCGCGTGACGGAGACATTGCCGATGGCGCCGTTGGACTCGATGGAGATGTCCAGGAGCACGGTCCCGCTGAGGCCTCGACTTCGTGCCGGCGGCGGGTATCGGAGCGCCTCCATGAGACGGCGCCTCATCTGGGCCAGGTAGCCTCCGTATTCGGCGCCGGGCGCGCCGCCGGCCGGTCCGCCGGACGCGACGGCTGTGCCGCCGCCGGGTCCGCCCGTTCCCCCGGACGTGCCCGAGTCCGGTGCGCCGCGACGGACACCACCCGGCTCGGGCGGCCCGGCGGCTCGCTCGCCGACCGCGCCGCCGGGATTCACGCGCGGCCCGGCTGGCGACGCGTTCACCTCGCTCCGCACCGCGACGTCGGGAGGGGTTTCGCGCGCAGGCACCATGGCGACCGCTGGCTCGGTCTGCTGCGGCGTCTCGGGCGGAGCTTGCGCGGCTTCGCGCTCTTGGGCACGCTCCGGCTCGGGTGAAGCGCTAGGCGTGCGAGGTGAATGGAGCGGCGTCGCTGACGGCGCCGCCGGTCCTGAGCGGGCTGCCACCCGTCCGGCCGGGCGGCCCAAGCCCGTCGATGCTCGCTTCGTCGCCCCGCCGGCGAGCCTGGGCTCCGATTGCGGGATCGGCGCTTCGTGCTCCGCGATGGTCTCGAGATCGATGAACAGCACGCCCGGATTCGATTCGCCGGAGACCAGGAAGAAGAGAGTCGCCAGGGCGCCGCCGTGAGCGGCGAGCGAGGCCAGCAAGGTCGCGACCGGCGGCCGATGCCTCACCGATGCTCCTCCATCCAGCGCCGGATCCCGGAGTCGAGCGCCTCGTGCGCGGCGCGCGCGATCACCCAGCCGAAGTCGCTGATGGGGCCGCCGAAGCGGCATCGCGGGCCGCGCCCCGTCGCCGCCACGACGACCGCATCCGTCGACGTGCCGCTCGCGACCCGGCCGTCGTCGCACCGGAGATCGACCGACGCCAGCAGCGACGTCTTGACCTCCGTGACCGTCATGACCGCGTTGACGAGCGCCGCCGCCTCGGGCGCGCCGTCCACCACGACGATCGCGTTGATCGTCGACGGCGCCCACACACCGAGCGGCGTCCGGCCCGCCGCGATGCGGTTCGACAGCCCGACCGTCACGACGGCGAGCGCGGTCAACCCGGAGCCGGCGGCCTCGGCGACGACCGCCTTCTCCGTCCACGCCGACGTGAGCAGGCCGACCCACGGGCGGCGGATCTCTCGCCGCTCGACGAATCGCGGGAGCAGGCCGTCCGTCTCCGCCTCGGGGATGTTCTTCCGCACGTGGAGGTTCACGATCGCGCGCGCCGCGGCGAACCCGCCCCCGGCGAACGCCGAGGACAGGACCGTCAACGGCTCGCGCGCGGTGACGACGACCGCCTCGCGATCGATCGCGACCTCGATCCCCTCGATCATCAGGACGCGCCCCCTCCAGTGGGCAAAGTCTAGAACGTGATACGCAACCCGGCCAGCGCGTTGATGCCCAGCGCCGGAAATCCACGCACCTCGGCATAGTCCTCGTTGGTCAGGTTCTGGATGCGGGTCCACAGATCGACTCGCTGGATGAACGCGTAGCGCTGGAAGAGCCGGTAGGTCGCGCCCGCGTTCACCACGGTGTAGCCGCTGTTCCACACCCATGCGGGGCTCACCGCCGGCTCGAACTGCTTGCTCACCCACTGGAGATCGCCGAAGAGCTCCAGACTCGGAATCGGGCGCCACGTCAACCCGAGATTCAGGCGGTTGCGGGGCTCACGCGCCAGCAGCCGATGGGTCTGAAGGTTCTCCGACTCCGTGTAGGTATAGTTCAGCCACGCGGTGAGGTTGTCCAGGATGTCCACGGCCGACACGAACTCGAAGCCCTCGGCGCGCGCCCTGCCGATGTTCACGCCCTTCACGAACGGCGGCGTGGTGATGAACATGAAGCTGATCAGGTTCTCGAAGTCGTTGTGGAAATACGTCAGCCCGAGGCGGATCCGGTCCTTCCAGAGCTTCTGATCTACGCCGACCTCCCACGAAAAGCTCGTCTCGGGCTGCAAGGTGCGATCGGAGAACCCCGGGAAGAAGAGATCGTTGAAGGTCGGCGCTCGGAACCCCGAGCCGGCGCCGCCGTGGATCCTCGTCCCCCACTCCGGGATCACGTAGGACAGCGACCCGCGCTCCGTCCAGTGCGTGCCGAAGACACTGTTGTCCTCGACCCGAAAGCCCGCCGACATGAAGAGGCGGTCCCATAACCGGAACGTCTGCTGGAAGAAAGCCGACCCGGTGTGGCTGCTGGCGTCGAACGGCGTGCTGCCCTGCGCCTCGCCGTCCTCGGTGCGATATTCCAGGCCGATCGTGCTCGTGGACCACTTACCGATGTGAAAGTGGTTCAGCAGCTCCGCTTCCCACCGCTGGACGTCGAAGCGCCCGGGAAACTCGCACGGCGGAAACGGGCACGGGTCAGCCGCATCAGGGAGATCTACGAAGGTCGTCTTGTTCTGATAGCGTCCCCCCCGCAGGTCGATCTCCCACCATTCGAAGGGCTTGGTATGGCCGGTCAGCGCCATCACCCACGTCTCGCTGAGCTGGCGGTTGTTGGAGTCGATGATCGGGTCGTTGGGCAGCGGCGGCACGCTCGTGGACACGAACTTCACCGGCACGCCGATCTCGTTCTGGACCCAGCGCAGGCTGAACGCGACGGAGCTTTCCCACGGCAGCCTGAGCCCGACCCGGAAGTTCACCGCGTTCTTGTCCGAGCTGTCGTTCTTGAACTGTCCGTTCGATTCGAGATGCGAGATCGAGCCCGCATAGTCGAGCAGCGAATAGGTGCCGCTGAACCAGCCCCGGCCGGTGTAGGTGTCGTATTTGCCGGCGCCACCCTCGACGGCCGCCGAGAACGGTCCCTTGCCCTTCTTCGTGATGATGTTGACGACGCCGCCGATCGCGTCGGCGCCGTAGAGCGTCGACTGGGGTCCGCGAATCACCTCGATGCGCTCGATCAGGTCGGGCGAGATGTCGGAGAGATCGGCCTGTCCGGTCGTCGGGCTCTTGACCCGGACCCCGTCGACGAGGACCTGGACCTGGTTGGCGTTGGCGCCCCGGATGCTGATGTTGGAGAGCTTGCCGATGCTGCCCGATCGGCGGATCTCGACACCGGGCACGGTACGAAGCACGTCTTCCACCGTCTCGTAGTGATATCGCTGCACGTCGTCGCCGGGGACGACCGTCACGGAGGCGCCGAGCTGCTCGGCACGCGTCTCGAGCTTGGTGGCGGTGATGACCACGGGATCCAGGTCTCGCGGCGGCTCCTGCGCCGCGAGCATGCCCGAGGGGAACAGCGACGCGAGGAGCAACAGCAGTCGAACGATCCAGAGCATGCGCTTCACTCCTTCTTCCGCGAAAGGGTTGGAAGCTGTCGCCCGGAACAGGTCTCCTGACTCGTGGATCACCGCGCGCGCCCAGCCTTCCCGTCCGCATCGACGCGGACAGTGGCAATCTCGGGCGCGTGCTCCCCACTCACAGTGGCGGGTCCGTGCCGGCCTCGGCCTCGTCCGGCCTCACCGGCTTCCCTTGATCCGGAGCGAATCGTCGAAGAGCTACTTCGTCTCTCGCACCTCCCTTCGGTCGGCGCTCCCGGCGCTCGGGGCGTCGATCCGCCAGGTGAGCCGCACGACCGGCCGCCGCGTCGTCTCGTTCTTGTCGACGACGACCGCGCAGCCGAAGACCGCGGCGAGGAGCGTCTCGTCCAGCACCGCCTCGGGCCCGCCGATGGCCGCGACGCGGCCGCCGTTCAGCAGGACAAGCCGATCGCATACCTCGGCCGCCAGGTTCAGATCGTGAGAGACGAGGAGGACCGTGGTGCCTCGCTCGCGATTCAACCGCCGCAGGAGCGCCGCGGCCTCGACCTGATAGCGCAGATCGAGATGGGCGGTCGGCTCGTCGAGGACCAGCAGCCGGGGCTCCTGCGCGAGCGCGCGGGCGATGACCGCGCGCTGGCGCTCACCGCCGCTCAGGTGCTCGAGCGGCATGTCGGCGAGCTCGAGCACGCCGGTCGCCTCCATCGCCGCCCGAGCCACCGATCGATCGCGCGGGCTCTCGAAGTATCGGCCGGGATCGTGCGGGTAGCGGCCCATCAGCGCCAGCTCGCCGACGGTGAATGGAAACTGCGGCAGGATCCCCTGCGGCACGACGGCGACTCGACGGGCCAGATCCGTCCGCGACAGGCGCCGGACCGGCACGCCCTCGAGGCGGATCTCGCCCGACGCGGGCTCGAGCACGCGCGTGAGCAGGCGAATCAGAGTGGTCTTCCCCGAGCTGTTCGGGCCGATGACGCCGACGATCTCGCCCGGCGCGATCTCGAACGAGAGGTCGGCCAGCGCGAACGGCCGCGCTCGCCGCTCTTCCGCCGCCGGGTACGCGAAGCTCACGTTGCGGAACTCTGCGAGGGTCATTCGACCCCTCCCCCGGCCCGGCGCCTCGCCCCCGCGGATGTGCTCGGCGTCGACATGACCATCGGAGTCATCGTCTCCGAGAGCCTCGGCACGCCGCATCTCTCGGCGCGGCCGAGGGCGCTCGCGAGCTCAGGATGCCGTCCGTCGTCGCGCGGGTTGCGGGCCTTGGCATCAGAGGTTGGCGCGGTAGCGGGTGCGGAGCAGGTAGATGAAGAACGGGGCGCCGCAGAAGGAGGTGATCACGCCGACCGAGAGCTCGGCCGGGGCGACGATGCTGCGGGCCAGCGTGTCGGCGAGCAGAAGAAAGATGCCGCCGCCGACGAGAGCGGCCGGCACCAGCAGGCGATTGTCCGAGCCGAGGAGGATCCGGAGGACGTGGGGCACGATCAGCCCGACGAATCCGATCGGGCCGACGAACGCGACCACGCTCGCGGTGAGGAGCGCCGCGCCCAGGAAGATGGTGAGCTTGAGCCGATCGGCGGCGACGCCGAGCTGGAGCAGCGCCTCCTCTCCGAGGGCCATCAGATTCAGCTCGCGCGCGTGCGTCACGACGAGCCCGAAGCCGAGGGCCGATAGGATCGCGAACAGGCCGAGGGCGCCGGGCGGGATCGGGGCGAGATTGCCGAGGAGCCAGTGCACGACGCCGCCGAGCCGGTTGAAGTCGAGCAAGGAGATTACGACCGTGATCGCCGCCGAGAAGAAGATCCCCACGATGACGCCGGCCAGCAGCAGGGTCTGAATCGACAGCCCGCGACCAACCGCGGCGATGAGGTACACGGCGCCCGCGGCAACGAGCGCGCCGGCGAAGGCGAAGGCGGTGAGCCCCACCGCCTCGCGAAGCGTCAGCCCGAGACCGAAGCTTTGCCCGATCACGACCCCGAACGCGGCGCCGGCCGAGATGCCGAGCACCGAGGGCTCGGCGAGCGGGTTGCGCGTGAGCGCCTGGAACGCGACGCCGGCCACCGCCAGCGCGCCGCCGGCGAGCACGGCGGCGGCGATCCGAGGCAGGCGGATCGACAGGGTCACGACCCGCTCGACCGACTCGGGCGCGGCTCGCCCCGCCACCGCCGAGATGACCGCGCTCGGCGAGAGCTGCGCGCTGCCGAGAAAGAGCGCGGCGGCGGCGGCGAGCACGAGCACGCCCGTGAGCGCACCCAGTACCAGCACCAGCCGCCTCATCGGGCTCATCGAAAGGCCTCGGGATGGATCGCGCGCGCAAGCTGCTCGAGGCCGTCGACCAGGCGTGGGCCGTAGCGATGCATCAGATCTCCGTCGATGGAGAGGAGCCGCCCGGCCTTAACCGCCGGGAGCGAAGCGAGGCGCTGCCATTTCTCGGTCGCCACCGGACCGGTGCCGGCGCCGTGGTTGGCGAGCAAGATCACCTCCGGACTCTTGGCGACGGCGGCCTCCAGACTGTAGCGCGGCCAGGCGTCGGCGTCGTCTGCCGTGAGCGATCGGCCGCCCGCGAGCTGGATCAGCTCGGTCACGATCGCCTCGCGCCCGGGCACGATGAGAGGCTCGGGCCAGAGCACGTAGAGAACGCTCGGGCGCCCGAGCGGGAGCACCGCCTTCTTCACTGCCTCGATCCGCTGCTCGAGCCCCGCGACCAGCGGCTCAGCCGTCTTCTCCCGACCCGTCAAGGTGCCGAGCCGCCGCATGAGCGCGGTGGCGTCGCCGACGTGGTGAGCGGCGACGAGGTAGACCGGGATCCCGACGCGCGAGAGCTGCGTGAACGTGTCCTCGCGCGTCCCTTCGTTCGTGGCGATCACCAGATCGGGCCGCAGCGCAACGATCGACTCGAGGCTCGGCGCAACCATCCCGCCGACCCTCGGCCGGTGACGGGCCTTCGGCGGAAAGTCGCAGAAGTCCGTGACGCCGACCAGCAGGGACTCCGCGTTCAACGCGAAGAGAATCTCGGTGACGCTCGGGACCAGCGACACGATGCGCCGCGGCGGCGCCGCGAGTGTGACGTCGCGGCCGAGCATGTCGCGCGTCGTGAACGCCCCCGCCGGAAGCCCGCCGATCAGCAAGCCCGCGACGGCGATCGTGACGATCATGGAAACGCGCGTCGTCATGGCCGTTATTCGAGCGCCGGCTTTGTCGGCGCAGTCCGATTCTCGGGGGAGGCCTCGGAGGGGGCCGCCGAGGCCCCCTCCGATTCACTCACTCCGGCGGCCTTGAAGGTCGCCATCTCGCTCCAGACCAGCGCGGCCGCCCGCGCCAGATGGATGAAGAGCGCGGCGCCCGTTCCCTCGCCGAGGCGCAGGCCGAGATCGAGGTAAGGCTCGAGCCCGAGGTGCTCGAGCGCCCGCGTGTGGCCGCGCTCCGCGGAGCGATGCGACGCGAAGAGCGCGTGGCGCGAGGCCGGGGCGAGCGTGACCGCGACGAGCGCCGCCGCGCCGGCGATGAATCCGTCGAGCGCGACCGGGACGCGGCGCGCGGCGCCCGCGAGGACCACGCCGACGAGGCCGCCGATCTCGAAGCCGCCCACCTTCGCCAGCACGTCGAGGCCGTCGCGCGGGTCGGGCCGATTGATTTCGAGCGCCCGACGCACGGCGGCGACCTTGCGCGCCAGGGTCGCGTCGTCGACACCGGTCCCCCGCCCGGTCACCTGCTCCGCCGGAGCGCCGGTGATCGCCGCGGTGATCGCGCTCGCGGCTGTCGTGTTGCCGATGCCCATCTCGCCCGTCGCCAGCAGGTCCGCGCCGGCGTCCATCGCCTCGTCGGCCAACCCCGCCCCGGTCTCGATCGCGCGGATCGCCTGCTCGCGGCTCATCGCGGGTCCCCCGGCGATGTTCGCCGTCCCCGGCCCGATCGGACACGCGACGAGGGCCGGCGAGCGGCCGAGCGGGCCGGCGACGCCGAAATCGGCGACGACGACGCGCGCGCCGGCCTGGCGCGCGAGGACGTTCACCGCGGCGCCGCCGCGCGCGAAGTTCTCGACCATCTGCGCAGTCACGACCTGGGGATACGCGCTGACCCCCTCGGCGACCACTCCGTGATCGCCCGCGAACGTGAAGATGACCGGGTGCCTGACCGACGGTGCCCGCCGGCTCAGGATCGCCAGGCGCAGCGCGATCTCTTCGAGCCGCCCCAGGCTTCCGGGCGGCTTCGTCAGGCTGTCGAGGTGGCGCCGGGCCTCGGGCTCGCCGTCGCGGGCCGGCGGCGCGATCGCGCCGAGCAGCCTCGAGAGCTCGGTCACGGCCGCACCGGCGGCGCCTTCACGGTGAGCGGGATGCCCGCGACCATCAGGACGACCGTGTCGCACGCGGCGGCGACGCGCTGATTCACGCCGCCCAGGAGGTCGCGAAACCGCAGACCCATCGCGGTCTCCGGATGGACGCCCGCGCCGACCTCGTTCGAAATCAGGGTGAGGCTCGAGCGGCGGCGGATCAGCCCCGCGAGCCCGTCCGCCTGCTCGAGGATCGCGTCGTCGCGGTCGCCGCGGAGCAGGAGGTTCGAGACCCACAAGGTGAGGCAGTCGACGACGATTCCGTCGCACGCCCCCTCGAGACCCTCGAGCTGCGCGACGAGATCGAGGGGCTCCTCGACCGTCGACCAGCGGGGCGGGCGCTCGGCGCGATGGCGGGCGATCCGTTTGACCATGTCCTCGTCGCGCGCCTCGGCGGTGGCGACGACGACGATGCGCGCCTCGGGGGAGAGCCGCTCGACCGCGAAGCGGCTCTTGCCGCTGCGGGCCCCGCCCAAGATCAAGAGCGATGGAGCCACCTGCCCGGATCCTCCCGCGAAGACCGGTGAACGGATCGCGCTCGGGCAGGTCTCCTGGCTCTCGGATCGTCCTACTCCCCGCGCCTTCCCGGCCTCGTCGACCAGTGGCACTCGCGGGTTTCGTCCCCGATCACAGTGACGGGGTCGCGGCGGCTTCTACCGCCTTCCCTGGGCCCTCGTGGGCATCCCGAGCGCACGCAACGACCGGAACCGTAGCAGAACGGCCGGGCGATCGCAACACGACGGGTGCTCGACACCGGCGGCACGAGGCGCGGGGAGCCCGCGGTCCCGGAGCTTGACTTTGAGCGGGCCGGGTGGGGAAATTGGGCAGCCCAGGTGAAGAAACCGAAGAATCCGAAGAATTCGGCCCCCCGAGCGTCGCTGACGACGGGCCAGGCCGCGTCGCACTGCCAGGTCTCGACGCCGACCGTGAAGACCTGGATCAGGGAAGGTCGGCTTCGCGCGTTCAAGACGCCCGGCGGGCACGCGCGGATCGCCGTCGAGGAGTTCCAGCGCTTCCTCATGCGACATCGGATGCCGACGTATCCGACCCCGCCGCCGCCCGCTGGCGTGCTGGTGGTCGACGACGAACCCCAGGTCGTCGAGATGCTCGTCGAGTTCCTCACGCATCATCCGCGCGGCTTCAAGATCGAGACCGCGAGCGACGGATACGAGGCGCTGATCAAGCTGGGCTCGCTCAGACCCGCCCTGCTGATCCTCGACGCCATGATGCCCAAGCTCGACGGGATGGAAGTCTGCCGTCACCTCAAGCGCCATCCCGAGACGCAGGCGATCCGGATCCTCGGCGTCACGGGGTATCCCGAGATCGGTCCCGAGCTCCTGGCGGCCGGCGCCGATGCGGTGCTCACGAAGCCGCTCGCGCTCGACGAGATCGAGCGCCACCTGGGCCGGCTCGTCGACTCGCGATTGCCGACGACGCCCGACGCGTGATCCCGCCGCGTCAGCCGGTCAGGTTGGTCTCGAGCTCACGGATCCGGCGCGAGAGATTCACGAGCATCTTCTGCGTCAGCTCCGGAACCTCGCGGAGGAGCTGCCAGAAGTTCACGCGGCTGATCACCAGAACGCGCAGGTCCGTCTCGGCCTTGACGGTGGCCGAGCGCGGCTCGCCGTCGAGCAGGCTCATCTCGCCGAAGAACTCGCCCGGCCGGAGCCGATGGCGCTTCTGGATCGTCACGGTCACTAGCGCCGTCCCGTCGATGATGATGAAGAACTCGTCGCCGGGCTCGCCCTGCCGCGTGAGGACCGTCCGCTCCGGCACCTCGACGACCTTCGCGATGTCGGCGACGGCGCGAAGCTGGCGCAGGCTGCACGCCTCGAAGATGGGCACGCGCTCGAGATACCGGATCTTCTCCTCACGGGCGGTCCGGAAGCCTTCGAAGTCGCCGATCAGTCTCATGACGTCTTCGTCTCCTTCGACGCATAGCTGACCGCCAGCCCGGCGCCGGCGTCGGACTGGATGCCGTACGGCGGCACCGGATAGCGCAGACCGTTCTTGTCGAGCGCCGCCAGACCTTCGAGCACCTTGGGCAGAAAGCGCGGCGGCATCGCCATCAGGAGCTCGTCGTCCGCGACGCCGCCGTAGCGCCGCTCCGCGTAGCACGGGATCGTCAGCGCCGGCTCGCCGGTCTTCAACGCCTTCCCCCACGAGTCGGCGCAGGCCGACTCGCCGACGGAGGTGAAGCTGAGCTTGCGGTATCCCGTCCACTGCAGCCCGTTGATCAGGAAGATCATCTGGCCGGGCGTGCCGTAGATCAGGCAGATGTCGGGCGGATCGAGCCGCCCCGACGTGAGCGGCGACACCGCCATCGCCTTGTAGCGCCCGTACGCCACGCAGTCCATCGCGTGCTGGTGGAGGCTCGCGTCCTCGAGGGTCTTGAACCAGACGCCCGCCATGCGCTTGCCGGAGAGCCACTCGTCGTCCTGGGGCGAGAGCCCGATGACGGCGCCGCACTGGGCGCCGATCAGATCCGCCATCGTGATGCCGACCGTCCAGCCGAGCTGGCGGGCCTGCGCGACGATCTGATCGGTCGTATGCCGAGCGCGCGGCCGGCGGATCTTCGGGATGGCCTCCATCGCCTCGACCGTCTCGAAGAGCTTCATGCCGATCGGAATCGAGCGCAGCCGCAGATATCGGTTCAGGCCGTCGACGATCGCGTTCCACTCATACGCTTGCATGACACGCTCCGCTCAGGGTTGACCAACTATAGCGCACTGCCTCGCGCTAGCGCCCTCGCAGGCGCTCGATCGCGCGGCGCTCGCGCTTGGTGGGCCGCCCGGTGCCGGCCGCCCGCCACGGCGGCGGCGCGTGGCGCGGCCGCGGGGGCTCGGGCGGCGTCAGGTCTTCGAACAGCGTTTTCGCGACCTCGGCCGATCCGCGGCGCTCATCGACGCCGGCGACTCTCAAGATCCGACGGCGCCCGCGCGGCAGGGTGATCGCGACGAGATGGCCGGCCCGGACCCGCCGGGCGGGCTTCGCCGCTTCGTCGTTCACGTCGACCTTGCCGCCGTCGCACGCCGCGGACGCCTGGCTGCGCGTCTTGAACACCCGCGCCGCCCAGAGCCACTTGTCAACACGGATCGAATCGAGCGAGGCTTGCACGCGGAGACGGTATCATAGCGGCAAAGGAGCCCGGACGATGACACGGTTCGTCGTGGCGGCGCTGGTGATGACGCTGACGGCGGTCGCATGGGCCGCCGACGTCGTCACCATCGAGGACTGGAAGACCCAGAAGCTCGGGTCGAATGGCATTCCCGAAGGCTGGCTCGGCGGCCAGACCTGGGGTCTCCCGCAGCACGACATGACTATCGAGGAGAACGAGGGTCATCGCGTCCTGCACCTCAAGAGCAAGATCGAGAGCTCGACCATCCGCAAGGAGATCAAGGGGAAGGTCAACCTGAAGGAAACGCCGATCCTCGAGTGGACGTGGAAAGCCGTCGTCCTGCCGACGAACGCGGACTGCCGGAAGAAGACCGCGGACGACCAGGCGGCCCAGCTCTACGTCGTGTGGCCGCGCTTCCCCGAGGCGGTCCGCTCGCAGATCATCGGCTACATCTGGGACACGACCGCGCCCGCCGGCACCATCGTGAAGAGCGAGAAGACGGGAACCGTCACCTACGTCGTCGTGCGCTCGGGCCCGGCGGATCTGGGCAAGTGGCTCACCCAGCGGCGCAACGTCGCCGACGACTATCGGAGGATCTACGGCAGCCCGCCCGAAAACCCCGGGATCATCTCGATCGCCATCGACTCGGACGACACGTCGTCGTCCGCGGAGTCGTTCTTCGGCCCGATCCTCTTCCGGAAGCCGTGAGCCGCGGAGCGCGCGCAGGCCGTCGCGCCGCGGGGACGTCGGCTCAGCGCAGATCGCCCACCAGCTGGGGGACCGCGGTCGCCAGCTCGGCCGCGGTCGCGTCCGCCGCGGCGGCGATCGCCGCGAGCAGCGCGCTGTTCATCACGCTCACGTACCACTGGCCGGCGTCGGATTCGACGAACTGCACGTACTGCTCGAGCTCGTCGTCCGAGAGACCGCGATAGGCGAGGAGCATGTTGACCAGGCACAGGCGCCTCATGTCTTCGAGCGTCCGGTTCCGCGCCCGGGCGACCTGCCTCTCGAGTTGATCGCGACTCAGGCCGGCCACGGCGGGCAGGCCGGGCTGGAAGGCCACGGTCAGGCTCCGCACGATCGCCACCGTGACGTCGACGGTCGTTTCCGACACGCCGCCGCCGCCGTCGAGCCGCTCGACCAGATCGAGGCGGCTCGGTGAGGGGCGATTGCGCTCGAGGTCGGCGACGGCGTCCGGACCGCCGCCGGCGACGTGCGCGGCCAGCTCCTGTCCGGTGATCCGCTTGCCGAGCGGCGAGTCGTACCAGGCGAACGCTTCGCGGAGGCGGCCGGGTTCGCGGTTTCTCTGAAACTCGAGCCTGATTTTCGTATAGAGACTCTCGGCCGCGAAGCGCTCGGCGACGATCCGGTTGATCGTGATCCTGTCCTGGCCGCTCTGTCTCTGGTGAGCGCGCAGGAACTGCGCGCGGATGCCCGCGGTCAGGCTTTCGAGCTGAACCTTCAGCCCCGAGCGATCCAGGAGCTCGTCGATCGCGCGCGCGTCGGTTCGAGGGGCGGCCGGGGCGGCGACACGGCTGCCTCGATCGTGCTCCACCGTGGCCGCCGCCGCGATTGCGCTCGACGCGAGCATCGCGCCGACCAGCGCCACGAACGCCGAGCCACGAGCCATCCCGTTTCCCCCTGAGGGCGCGGTCTGCGCCCACCAGGGAAATGTGCATAAGAGGTGCCCGAGAACGAGGCTGCCACATCGCTTCTATATCCGGGCGTTATGGCGTCAACCGGCTGCGTTGACCGGTCAAGAGGAGACCGGTGCCATGGATTTGTCCACCCGTGCGGAGCCTAGATCGCGAGGGCGTACCCGTCGCGACGCGGGTCGGCGCCCGCCATCAGAGCTCCCGATTCCGGGTCGCGCACGATTCCCTGCCCGCCGCCGACGATCCAGGACCAGTCGCCGATCGGGTTGACGTCGTGCCCGCGCGCCACGAGCCCCGCGCGCGTCTCTGCCGAGATGCGCGACTCCGCGTCGACGAGCCGATCGCGATACACGCGCACCCGCGGAGCCTCGATCGCCTCCTGGATGTTCATGCCGAACTCGAGCACGTTGAGGAGCATCTGGGGCGTCGTCTGGAGGATCCCGTACGAGCCGGGCGTGCCGACGGAGAGGCGGAAGACGCCGTCGCGAAAGACCTGGGTGGGAGACATCATGGTGCCGGCCTTCCGCCCGGGCCGCACCACGTTCGGGGATCTGGGGTCGCGGTCCATCCACTTCAGGATGTTGTTGAGGACGATCCCCGTGCCCGGGACGGCGAAACCCGCTCCGAACGGCACGCCCAGGGTCTGGGTGACCGAGACGACGGTGCCCGCGGCATCCGCGCAGGCGAAGTGGGTCGTGTGCTCCTTGATGAAGTCGGCCGGGTGCCCCTCGGCGATCTGCCCCGCGAGCGTCTCGGGATTGTGCCGCTCGCCCTCGCTGACCGCCGCGCGCTTGGCGTCGATACGCGCGCGCTGAGACGCGGCGTACTTCTTCGACAGGAGCCCGGCGATCGGGACGCCGTCGCCGTACGCGTAGGCGAGCCGGTCGGCCGAGCCGAGCTTCACAGCTTCGATCAGATGGTGGAGATAATCGACCGAGTTGTGACGGAAGCCCTTGAGGTCGTAGCCCTCGAGGATGTTGAGCGTCTCGAGCATCTGAAACGCGGAGAACGGCGGCGGCATCGAGAACACCTGGTGATCGCGATACGTGATCGCGGCCGGCTCACGCCATTGCGGCGCGAACGCGGCCAGGTCCGCCTCGCCGAGCCATCCGCCCGCCTCCCGCACCGCCCGCGCGATCGCGCGCGCGATCGGCCCGCGGTAGAACGCTTCGGCGCCGCCCTCGGCCACCTGCCGAAAGGTCGACCCGAGCTCCTTGTAGGTCACGATCCCGCCCGGGCGCGGACCGCCGTTGCCGAGATAGAGGCGCTGCGCCTCGGCCGAGCGGCCGAGCGTCTGACGCGCGCCCTCGATGAACTCCACGCTCTTGAACGTGAGCGGGACGCCGTGCTCGGCCAGGGAGATCGCCGGGGACAGGACCCGGGCGCGGTCCATCGAGCCGAAGCGCTCGAGGGCGGCGAGCCAGCCCCCGAGGTTGCCCGGAGTGGCGCACGACTTCGGGCCCCCGGCCAGCTCGTCGTCCGTGCAGGCGGCCGCATCGGCGGCGGCGGGTGCCTTGCCGATGAAATCGAGCACGTGGCGCTCGCGTCCGCGCGAGATGAGCATGAGGCCGATCCCGCCGGCGCTCGACATGAACGGCTCGACCACGTTCAGGGTCGAGCCGACGGCGACCGCGGCATCGACGGCGTTGCCGCCGGCCAGCAGCATCTGGATCCCGGCCATCGAGGCGAGTGGATGAGCCGACGTGACGACCCCGCGAGTCCCCATGACGCTCGGGCGGTAGGCGTCGCGATGTGGTGGCATGTGGTCTCTCCTCTGCGCCGGCGGCGCGGACTCTTTATAGGCGCGCCTCGGCCGGCCAGCCCCGCGACGGCCTGCAGCGCGCACTGCTTATAGGCGCGCCTCGGCCGGCGGGGCCCCAGCCCCGCGACGGCCTGCAGCGCGCACTGCTTATAGGCGCGCCTCGGCCGGCGGGGCCCCAGCCCCGCGACGGCCTGCAGCGCGCACTGCGCGTTTATAGCACCGGACGTTCGTTGAGGTGGCGCAGGCGCCACGCCGTGTCGAGCCGTTCGAGGACCGTGAGCGCGCCGTAGTCCTGACCCATCGAGAGCAGGTGACCGGGCGGAAGCCCGAGTGCCTTGCACAGCAGCGCGCGGTTGGTGCCGCCGTGGGCGACGATCGCGATCGCCTCACCGGCGTGAGCGCCGGCGATCGATTCGAACGCCGGCCACGCCCGAGCTTCGAGATCGGCCACGCTTTCGCCGTCGGGGAACGGGAACTCGCCGACGTTGACCATCCACTCGGCGAACCTCGCGGGCTCGTCGCGCTGGATCGCCGCGGCGGTCAGCCCCTCCCAGCGACCCATCGCCATCTCGCGCAGCGCCGGCACGACCGTCGGGACGAGCCCGTGAGGGGCGCCGATGATCTCGCCCGTTCGCCGCGCCCGCGTCAGATCGCTCGTGTACAGGGCGGCCAGCTTCACCGGCGCGAGGCGTGCGGCCTGGGCGGCGCTCTGGCGCTCGCCCAGCGGTGAGAGCGGAACGTCGAGATGGCCGATGAACCGCCGCGTCTCGGCGAGGACCACTTCGCCGTGGCGCAGGAGATAGATCAACGTCCCAGGTGCGACCACGCCGACACGGTGAGGAGACCCGCCAGTTCCGCGATCTCGATCGCGGCGCCCAGCACGTCACCCGTGATCCCGGAGACTCGGGCGGCGAAGAACCGCGTGACGACGAGCGCGCTCGACACCGAGACGGCCAGGACGGCGAGGCCGAGAGCGCGCAGCGCCACGAGGGCGACGACCAGCGCGATCGAGAGCGCGATCGGCGCCGCCAGGGCGTCGACACCCGCGCCGAACGCGGCGCCCATGCCTTCGTGTTTCGCGGGCCGGAACAGGCGCGCCAGCAGGGGCGGCGTGGCGCGCGCGACCGCCGGCACGACCAGGAGCGCGCGAGCGCGCACGCCCGACGGCATCTCGGTGACGGCCGCGATCTCGAGCAGCAGCAGAAGGATGAGCCCGAGCGCGCCGAAGGCGCCGATGCGGCTGTCGCGCATGATGGCGAGCCGGTGCTCGGCGTCTCGCCCGCCGAGCCCATCGAGGCAATCGGCCAGCCCGTCGAGGTGCAGACCGCCCGTCAGGAGCTTCCACAGCGTTACGGTGAGCAACCCGGCCAAGAGTAAGGGAAAAATTACCTGAGTCACACGCTCGGCGACGGCGAGGACCGCGCCGATTCCGAGGCCGATGACCGGGAACCAGGGCGCTGCGCGCCCGAGGGAATCGGCGCTCGAGCGCACCGGACCGGGAAAGGGCACGATCGTCAGGTAGCGCGCGGCGGCGACGAGGCCCGTCACGCGGCGAATGCTAGCACGTTCTTCTTGACGCCCATGGCCGGGCGAGGAGACAATTTCTCTACTTCCATGAGCGTGACCAGCGTCGCCCAGAAGTGGGTCTCCGAGGCTGCGGGCCTGACGCAACCGTCGCGCGTGACGTGGTGTGACGGGTCCAAGGCCGAGTACGACTCCCTGATCGACACCATGCTGCAGGACGGCACCTTGCTGCCGTTGAACCCGAAGACGTACCCGAACTGCTACCTGCACCGGAGCCACCCCTCGGACGTCGCGCGCACGGAGCAGCTCACCTTCATCTGCTCGCGCGAGAAGGATGCAGCCGGCCCAACCAACAACTGGATCGCGCCGATCGAGGCGAAGTCGACGGCCGGCGCCCTGTTCGGCGGGAGCATGCGCGGCCGGACGATGTGGGTCATCCCGTATCTCATGGGCCCGGCCGGCTCGCCGATGAGCCGGGTCGGCCTCATGGTCACCGATAGCGCCTACGTGGTCGCGAGCATGCACCTGATGACGCGCGTCGGGCAGGTCGCGATCCAGCACATGCGGAGCGACGACGACTTCATCGCCGGGCTGCACTCGATCGGCGATCTCTCCCCCGAGCGTCGGCTGATCCTGCACTTCCCCGAAGAGAAGCTGATCTGGAGCGTGGGCTCCGGCTACGGCGGCAACGCGCTGCTCGGCAAGAAGTGCCACGCGCTGCGCATCGCGTCCTGGCAAGCGCGCCAGGAGGGCTGGCTCGCCGAGCACATGCTGATCATCGGCGTCGAGGATCCCGAGGGGCGCATCACGTATCTGGCGGCCGCGATGCCGAGCGCGTCGGGCAAGACCAACCTCGCGATGGCGGTCTCGCAACTGCCGGGCTGGCGCATCTGGACGCTCGGCGACGACATCGCCTGGATGTGGGTCGACGCCAGCGGCCAGCTGCGCGCCGTCAATCCCGAGCGCGGCTTCTTCGGGGTCGCGCCCAACACGAGCCCCAAGACGAATCCGAACGCGACCGCGATGGTGCGCTCGAACACGATCTTCACCAACGTGGCGCTGACCGAGTCCCAGGAGCCGTGGTGGGAAGGGCTGACGCCGACGGCCCCCGCCGGGCTCACCGACTGGCAGGGACGGCCGTGGCAGCCGGGCGCGGGCGCGGCCGCGCACCCGAACTCACGCTTCACGGTGCTCGCCCAGCAGTGTCCCTCGATCGCGCCGAACTGGGAGGAGCCGCAGGGCGTGCCCATCTCCGGCGTCATCTTCGGCTCGCGGCGCACCGGCGTGATCCCGCTCGTGTTCGAGGCGTTCGACTGGTCGCACGGCGTCTTCCTCGGCTCGGCCATGAGCACCGAGACGACGGCGGCGATCACGGGGAAGGTCGGCGTCGTGCGCCGCGATCCGATGGCGATGATCCCGTTCTGCGGCTACAACATGGCCGACTACTTCTCCCACTGGCTCGCGACGGGACCGCGCCTGTCCGCACCCCCCAAGATCTTCCGGGTGAACTGGTTCCGGCGCGGCGCCGACGGCCGCTTCCTCTGGCCGGGCTACGGCGACAACGTGCGCGTGCTCAAGTGGATGGTCGAGCGGATCCGCGGGACGGGTCGTGCCGACGAGACCCCGATCGGGCTGATTCCCGCGGCGGGCGCCCTCGACACCAGCGGGCTCGACCTGACGCCGGCCCAGCTCCGCGAAGCGCTCCGCTGCGACTCGGGCGAATGGCTGCAGGCGCTCGACGAGCTCGGCGAGTTCTACAAGCAGTTCGGGCCGCGCCTGCCCCAGCCGATCGCCGATACGCTCGCGACGACGCGCCGCCGCTTCGGCGCCTAGCCCGGCCGGCGGCCGGGAGGACGCCCAGCTAGGAGCGGTGGGCGCTCGCGACCAGCTGGATTACTCGGCGCACTTCGCTGCGGTCGAAGGGCTTGCTCAGGCCCGGCACTCCGGTCTGCTCGAGGAACGTCTGGACCTCCGCGCTCAGCACGTCGCCGGTCATGAGCACGAAGCGCCGGCAGAGGTCGGGTAGCCGACGCTCCAGCGCGCGATAGAGGCCCGGACCGTCGAGGTACGGCATCCGCACGTCGCTCAGGATCAAGTCGTAGGACGAGCGGCGCAGCTGCTCGAGCGCCTGCGTACCGTCGGCGACCGTGTCGACCGTGTGGTGATCAGCGCCGAGCATCTCGCTGAGCAACTGGAGCACGAGTCGCTCGTCGTCGACGACGAGGATGCGCTTGCCCTTGACGACCGGCGGCGCGTCCGCGGCGCCCTTCCCCGACGTCGTGGGCGGCGCCACGACCGGCAGCTCCACGCGGAAGACCGCGCCGTGCCCCGGCTCGCTCACGAGCGAGAGCTTGCCCCCATGCCCTTCGACGATCCCGTGGCAGAGCGAGAGGCCGAGCCCGGTCCCCTGCCCGACCGGCTTCGTCGTGAAGAACGGCTCGAAGATCCGGTCGCGGATCTCGGCCGAGATACCCGGGCCCGTGTCCTCGACGTCGAGCCAGACGCGGCCCCGCGCCGCGTCGGCCCGCGTGCGCAAGGTGAGCAGGCGCGGCTCGGGCGCCCGGCGCAGCTCGTCGCGGGCGTTGGTCACCAGATTGACCACGACCTGGTGGAGCTGATGCGGGTCCGCCCACAGCACCGGCAGACCTTCGGCCAGGTCGAGCGCCACCTCGATGCGGTCGACGCGGAGGTGATACGCCAGGAGCTCGGCCGCGTCGCGCGCGATGTCGTTCAACCGCACGAGCTGACGCTCGGGCGGATGCTTGCGCGCCAGCGCGAGGAAGTTGCGGACGATCGACGCGCAGCGATCGGCGGCATGCGCGATCGCCTCGGCGCGCGTGGCCGAAGGCGTGCCGGCCAGCTCCTGACGGAGCAGGTTCGCGTAGCCCGTCACGGCGGTCAGCGGGTTGTTCAGCTCGTGAGCGACACCGGCGAGCACGGTGCCCATCGTCGCGAGCTTCTCCGTCTGGTACAGGGCCTCGCGCTGCCGCCGGAGCTCGGCGTCGATGCGCTTGCGCTCGGTCAGATCGCGCACGATCGCCGAGAGGAACTCGATCGATCCGTCGGCGCCGCGGTGCGCGACGGCGACCACCGACACCGGCACCTCGCGGCGGTCGCGCGCGAGCAGCACCGCTTCCCCCGTCCAGAGCCCATCCCGGATCAGGGCCGGCCAGATCTGGTCGTGGACGACCGGGCGCAACCGCTCCGGCGCCAGGCCCACGATCGGGTGGCCGAGCGCGTCGTCGGCCGCGAGCCCGAGCAGCGCCTGGCCCGCGGCATTGAGGTACTGCAGGCGCCCGGACAGGTCGGCGATCGCGACCAGGTCGGTCGTCGCCTCCAGGATAGCAGTCAGCCGCTCGCGCGCCTCGAGCTCGAGCCGCAGGCGACGGTAGAGGCGCGCGTTCTCGACCGCGACCGCGGCGTGGTCGGCCAGCGCGAGCAGCAGACGCTCCTCGATGGCGGTGAACTCGCGCGGACGCGGACTGCCGACCGCCAGCACGGCCACGAGACCTTCGGGGCCGACGAACGACGCCGACAGGGTCTGCCCCGCGGTGCCGAAGACCGCCGTCGGATCCGGTCCGCCGGTCTGCGCGAGGAGATGGCGCAGCGAGATCTTGCGCTCGAGCGCGAGCCGCTCGGCGAGGTTCGGCGTCACCGGGAACCGCAGCGGCTCGGCGGCGCGGTCCTCGATGCCCTCCCACGCGACCGGCCAGAGCACGCCGGCCTCGAACAGCCACAGCACGCTCGCCTCGGCCTTGAGGAGCTCGCGGGCCGCGTTCACGACCCGGCGCAGGACCTCGTCGAGATCCTTCGTGGTGATGAGCGACTTCGCCAGGTCGTTGAGGACAGTGAGGCCGTCCTTCTCGTCGGCCAGTCGGCGCTGCGCGAGCACGTTTTCAATCGTCGACGGCAGCTTGGCGAGATAGCCCTCGCGCTTGATCAGGTAGTCGGCGACGCCGAGCTTGAACGCCTGGACGGCCGAGTCCTCGTCGCCCTCCCCGGCGACCATGACGACCGGGATGCGGAGGCCGTCGGCCTGCAGCTCCTTGAGCACCTCGATCCCCGAGAGGTCGGGCATCCGGTTGTCGAGCAGCAGGACGTCGTAGTGCACGGTCTTCAGCTTGGTGAGCGCCTCGCGCGCGAGGGTGACCGTCTCGACGCGCGCGCGGCGGTCGTGGTCCTCGAACGCGCGCAGGGTGAGCGCCATGTCCTCGGGATGGTGCTCGGCGTAGAGCACGCGGATTGGCGCGCGCCTGCGCTCGCTGGCGGTACGGAACCAGCGGAACGCGCTTTCGAGCACTACCGGCAGGGTGGCCAGATAGCCTGGACGCTTCACCAGATAGTCGGTGGCGCCGGCCTTGAGCAGGCGCACGGTGATGTCGGCGTCCCCGGATCCGGTCACGAGCACCACCGGCACTTGCAGCCCTCGGGACTTGACAGCGTCGAGCAGGTCGAGACCCGTGCCGTCCGGGAGACGATAGTCCGCGAGCATCACGTCCATGTCGCCGATCGTCACGCGCTCGACCGCCTCGGCCACGGTGCCCACGACGGCGAGCTTGATGTGAGGCGCCTGACGCACGAGGTGACGGTGAGTCGCCTCTTGATCGGCGGGATCGCCTTCGACGTAGAGCACGCGGATTGAGTCCATGGCGTCGTCAGCCCTCTCGTCGCGTGAGGGAGTGGGAGACCGCAGTCCGCGCGGCAGGTCGTCGCCGGGCTGGGGCTCCGCCGGCCGAGGCGCGGCTGTCGATTCCAGCCGCCGAGGTCAGCCGGTTGATCTCTCGGCACCCGGGACGGAACGTCCCGACCTTGACGAGCGCCTCGTAGCCGTCGGTCGCCGTCTCGATCGCGAACGGCGCGTCGACCAGCAGGTCGCGGAGCATCTGGACGACGAGCAGCTCGTCGTCCACGAGCAGGAGGCGGGTCCGCGGCTCGGCGGGACCGAGACCCGGCAGTGAGCCGCCGCCTGCCGGGTCGTGAGGTGCTTCGGAGCCCGAGCCGACAACAGTTTCACTTTTTGCACATTTGATTCCTAACACGGGGGATCGCCGGGTCCGCACGAAATAGTGCAAAGCCGGGGGCGGCCGGTGGCAGGACGGGGTGAACGACGCGGCCGGCGGCGGGCGCCGCCCGCGCTCAGACCGGGAAGACGCCGTTGCGGCGCGCCGGGAACTCTTGCGCCTTGGTCTGCGCGTAGGCCAGGCGCTTGATCAGCTCGTCGCGCAGCGCGCTGCCCGGCACGATATCGTCGATGAGCATCTCGGAGGCGAGCTTGTAGGTGTCGACGTCCTGCGCGTACTCCTCACGCTTCTGCTTCACCCAGGCCGCGCGCTCGCTCTCGGGCAGCTCCATGATCCGGTTGTAGTAGACGGCGTTCACCGCCGGCTCCGGCCCCATGATCGCGATCTGTCCCTGCGGCAGCGCGATCGCGGCGTCGGGCTCGAAGGCCGGACCGCACATCGCGTAGAGCCCGGCGCCGTAACACTTGCGCACGATCACCGAGATCTTCGGCACGGTCGCCTGCGCGGTCGCGAAGACCATCTTGGCGCCGTGACGGATGATCCCCTGCTGCTCGACCTTCGTGCCCACCATGAAGCCCGCGATGTCGGCCAGGTAGATCAACGGAATGTTGAAGGCGTTGCAGAGCCAGATGAAGCGCGCTGCCTTGTCGGACGAGTCGACCATCAGGACGCCGCCCTTGACCTTCGGCTGGTTGGCCACGATGCCGACCGGGCGTCCGCCGAGGCGCGCGAAGCCGACGATGACCTCCTGCGCGAACAGTCGTTTGATCTCGAACCAGGAGTCGGCGTCGATCAGGCGGTTGATGACCTCGTACATGTCGAAGTACTTCCGCTGGTCGTAGGGCACGATCTCGTCGATCGGCCGACCCGGCTTGGGCTCGGCGGCCGCGGTGGTCGCCGGCAATTCGCCGAACGACTGCGGCATGTAGGTGAGATACCGCCGGGCCAGCGCGATCGCGTCCTCGTCCGACGACGCGAGCACGTCGCCGCAGCCGGAGACCTTGCAGTGCATGAGCGCGCCGCCGAGCTCTTCGAGCGTCGTCTTTTCGCCGATGGCCATCTCGACCATGCGGGGGCTGCCGACGTAGAGCGACGCCTTGCCGTCCACCATGATCACGACGTCGGTCAGCGCGGGCAGATAGGCGGACCCGGCCGGCGACGGCCCGAACAGAATGCAGATCTGAGGGACCACGCCGGAGAGCTGGACCTCGTTGTAGAAGATGCGCCCGGCGTGGAACCGGCCCGGGAAGATCTTGATCTGCTCGGAGATGCGCCCCCCGGCGGCGTCCACCAAATAGAGGAGGGGCACGCGCAGCCGCGCGGCCTTCTCCTGGATGCGCACGATCTTCTGCACGGTCTTCTCGCCCCAGGAGCCCGCCTTGACCGTGTAGTCGTTGGCCATCACACAGACGGGTCGACCGCCCACCTTGCCGACGCCGGTGACCACGCCATCGGCCGGCGTGTCGGGCTCGTTCGAGCGTGCGAAGAGCCAGTCCTCCTGGAACTCGGAGCCCGGGTCGAGGAGGAGCTTCAGCCGGTCGCGGACGAAGAGCTTGCCTTCCTCGCGCAGCTTGTCGCGGTACTTCGTGTGGCCCTGCTCGATCCGCGCGCGCTCGCGGAAGTAGCGGTCCTCGCCCGAGCTCATCGAGGCCTGCCGATCACGGACTGGGGTTGGTCCAAAGGATGATGATGAGGGTGCCCGAGCTGTGCTTGGGACCGCCGATCACCGCCGGGTTGCCCGACTGCGCCTGGATGTTGGTCGACAGCTCGGTCACGTTGCCGCGCGTGAGCCGCAGGTTGAAGCTGACCGCGTTGCCGCGCACCTTCTGGGGCGTGACCTCGAGCTGCCGGTCGCCCGGCACCGGCCAGCGCTGGGTCTTCCCGACCGGCACCTCGGCGCGATAGCGCTCGAGCGAGGTGTAGTTGTTGTAGCGGAAGAGCTGACGGAGCTTCGGCAGGAACGCTTCGAGCCGCTCGTCGGGCGGCTCCGACGTCGTACTCGGCGCGCTGGGCGGCGGCCCGTCGCTGGCGAGGACGATCCGCGTGCCGAACCGGACGATCGTCTGCGCCTGCGTGACCGCGGCCAACGCGAAGGTCAGCAGCAGGGCCAGGATCAGGACCAGCAGCGGTCCGAGGGCGTCCCGCAGACGGCGGCGGGCGTTGTGCAGCCGCGACATCACGGTCCCCATCGGTATATTCAGCACCTCCGCGATCTCGCGGTACGAAAGTCCCTCGAGATCACTCAACATGATAATGGCCCGGTGCGGCTCCGACAAAGTGGCGAGCGCGCGGCCGATCCGCTCACGCTCCTCGACCTGGGTCGCCTTGGCGTCGGGCGCGGTCCCCTGGTCGACCAGGATCCGGTCCCAATCCTTCTCGTCGACGCGCTCGGTGCCGAATGCGCGGCCGCGCGCGGCGTGCTGGCGGGCGCGGTCGCGCGCGACGTTCATCACGATCCGAAAGAGCCAGGTGTAGAACGCGGAGTCGCCCCGGAACGACGGCAGGGCCTGGAAGGCGCGGATGAAGGCGTCCTGCGCGACGTCCCAGGCCTCTTCGGGATCGCGCAGGACGTTGTAGGCGAGCCGATAGGCGCGCTGGCGGTACTTCTCGACCAGCGGCTCGAAGGCCGCGAGGTCGCCGGCACGGCACCGCTCGATCAGGGCCGCTTCGTCCGTGTCCACCGGGATTCATTCGCTCGCCCACCCCGGCGTTAGACGACGGGGTGGCGGTGGCGATTCACCGTCGTCGAGTCGGCCGGCGCGACTCCGCCGTGAGGGCGTCGAGGCCCAGAAGATAACTCCGCGGACCGAACCCCGAGATCTGCCCGCGCGCGACGGCAGCGATCACGGAGTGGCGCCGAAACTCCTCGCGCGCGTGCACATTCGACAGGTGGACCTCCACGAGCGGCACCTTGATCGCCGCCACCGCGTCGCGGAGCGCGATCGAGTAGTGCGTGAACGCGCCGGGGTTGAAGACGACGCCGGCGAACCCCTCGCGCTGCGCAGCCTGGAGCCAGTCGACGAGCTGCCCCTCGTGATTCGACTGCCGGCACTCGACCGAGTCGTGGCGGCGCCGCGCGTGCTCGCGCAGCATGCGGTCGATCTCGGCGAGCGTGACCCTGCCGTACACCCCGGGCTCGCGGGTGCCGAGGAGATTCAGGTTCGGACCGTGCAAGACGAGGATCTTCACGCCACGCGGGAGCTTAGCATCAGCGGGCACCGAGCGGAGAGACGAGCCAGTCGGCGACCGCGAAGAGCAGGAGCCCCGCGAACACCGTCCAGCCGAGCGCGGGTCCGCCCTCGCGGTTCACCTCCGGGATGAGATCCGACGCGGCCACGTAGATGGTGACGCCCGCCGACAGCGCGAGCGCGTAGCCGACGTGGTGCTCGGCCACGAAGCGCGTGGCCACCGCGCCCGCGATGGTCAGCGCCCCCAGCAGCGCGCCGGCGCCGACCGCCGCCGCGCGCGACTGACCGCCGGCGAGCATGATCGAGGCGATCGTGAAGCCCTCCGGCACCTTGTGCAGGCACACGGCGATAGAGAGCAGCACGCCGAGCGCGGGCTCGATCATGAACCCGGCCGCGATCGCGACGCCGTCGAAGAGCGTGTGGACGCCCAGGCCGAGGAGCGCCAGATAGCCGGCCGAGGGACGGAGCAGCGCTTCCGGGTGACTCTCCTCGCCAAAGTGGAAGTGCGGCGCCACCGTGTGCTCGAAGAGGTGCACGCCGAAGTAGCCGACGAGGACGAAGAGGAACGCGTGGGGCACCTGCGCGCTCTCGGGGAGCATGCGAACGAACGCCGCGGCCAGCATGAACCCCGCGCCGCCCGCGACGAAATATCGCAGCGGCGCCAAGCCTTTCTGGTGCACGGTCGTCACGAGCAGGGCGCCCGCGAGATCGGCGGCCGCCGCGGCGGCCACAAAAGCCACATATGCTAACATGACCGGGAGCATAGCATGGGCATCACGGGGCTTTTCCGCCGGCTCGGTGAGATCCTGGTGGGCGAACGGCTGACCACTCAGGACGTCGTGGACCAGGCGCTCGCGCGCGCCCGAACGACGGGCGAGCGGGTCGGCGAGGCGCTGGTCTCCCTCGGCGCCGTCAAGGACGACGACGTGCTCCGGGCCCTGGCGCAGCAGCAGAATCTCGCCTACCTCAACCGCGACGAGCTGCCGGCGCCCCTGCCGATCGTCAAAAATCTCTCGCCGAAGTACCTGCGCCAGTACGCGGTGTGCCCCGTGAGCGTCGAGGGCAACGTGTTGACCGTCGCGACGGCGGATCCGCTGAATCCGATCATCGTCGACGACCTCGCGCAGTCGACCGGCCTCACCGTGAAGGTGGTCGTGTCCTCGGCCGACGCGATCGTCGAGGCGATCGACCGGACCTACGACGGGGTGGCGACGCCGCTGCAGCGCATCGTCGAGGGCATGGAGGACGATCGCGGCGCCGAGGGCGACGAGGACGTCAACCAGCTGCGCGACATGGCGTTCGAAGCGCCGGTCGTCCGGCTCGTCAATCTGCTGATCGAGAACGCCATCACCTCCGAGGCCTCCGACATCCACATCGAGCCCTTCGAGGACACCCTGCGCATCCGTTACCGCATCGACGGCGTGCTCTTCGATCAGGAGTCGCCACCGCGCCGGCTGCAGGCCGCGGTCACCTCACGCATCAAGCTGATGGCGGAGATGAACATCGCGGAGCGGCGGCTGCCCCAGGACGGCCGAATCCGGGTCACGCTCCACAACCGCCGGGTGGACATCCGCACCTCGACGATTCCCACGGTGCACGGTGAGTCGATCGTCATGCGGCTGCTCGACCGCCAGAGCGTGTTCCTGCCGATGGAGAAGCTCGGCTTCTCGCCGGCAATGCTGCCCCGCTTCGAGGGGCTGATCAAGCGGCCCCACGGCATCCTCCTCGTCACCGGACCGACCGGCTCGGGCAAGACCACGACGCTCTACGGCGCGCTCGACAAGATCAACTCGCCCGACCGCAAGATCATCACCGTCGAGGACCCGGTCGAGTACCAGCTGAAGGGCGTCAACCAGATCGCCGTCAAGCCGAAGATCGGGCTGACCTTCGCCACCGGTCTGCGGCACATCGTGCGCCAGGATCCCGACGTGATCCTGATCGGTGAGATCCGCGACCTCGAGACGGCCGAGATCGCGATCCAGGCCTCGCTCACCGGCCACCTCGTGTTCTCGACGCTCCACACCAACGATGCGCCGGGCGCGATCACCCGACTGCAAGATATGGGCGTCGAGCCCTACCTCGTAGCCTCCGTGCTCGAGGGCGTGCTCGCGCAGCGTCTGGTGCGCCGGATCTGCGCGACGTGCCGCGTCTCGGACACGCCGTCGCCGGCCGACCTGAGCGCGCTCGGCATCGCCGGCGCCGACGGCACGCGCCTCTACCGCGGCCGCGGCTGCGACGAGTGTCGCGGCACCGGCTACCGGGGCCGGACGGGCATCTACGAGCTGTTCCCGATCACGGAGGACGCGCGCAGCCTGATCCTCAGACGCGCGCCGACCCGCGACATCCGCCGCGTGGCGATGGAAGCCGGCATGGTCACCCTGCGGCTCGACGGCTGGGCCAAGGCGTGCGCGGGCGTCACCACCGTCGAGGAAGTGCTCCGAGTCACGCAGGAAGACGCGTAGTCTGCCATGCCCGTCTTCGTGTATCGGGCGGCCGACCGGCGCGGCCAGACGATCGATGGCGTGATGGAAGCGCCCGACGCGCGCTCCGTCGTCGAGCGGCTGCAGCGCGACTCCTACTTCCCGATCCGCGTCTCGCCTCACGGCGACCGGCAGAGCTGGTTCACGCTCGGCGGCTCCGGGCGCATCGGGCAGCGCGATGTCCTGATGTTCACGCAGCAGCTCGCCACGCTCTTCGAGGCCACCTTGCCGCTCGACCGCTCGCTGGCCATCCTCGAGGAGCTGGCGCCGAACGCGCGCGTCAAAGCGATCGTCGCCGATCTCCTGGTGGGCGTCCGGGGCGGGTCCTCGCTGAGCGAGGCGCTCAGCAAGCACCATCCGCGTCCGTTCTCGCGCCTCTACATCAACATGATCCGGGCCGGCGAGCGGGGCGGCGTGCTCGAGATCACGCTGCGCCGGCTCGCCGAGTTCCTCGAGGCGCGTGCCCAGTTCGCCGACGCCGTCCTCACGGCGGTCGCCTACCCGGCGGTCGTCTTCACGTTCGGCATCGGCGCCATCGTGTTCCTCATGACGTTCGTGATCCCGCGGTTCGCGACGATCTTCGCCGACCTCGGCCAGACGGTGCCGCTGCCGACCCAGATACTCTTGACCGTGAGCGCGGTCTTCCACGGGTATTGGTGGGTCGGCGTCCTGCTCGCGCTCGCCGCCGTGCTCGCCTGGCGCATGTGGACCGCCAGCCCGCACGGGCGCCTGCAGTGGGACCAGACGGTCCTCGGCCTGCCGCTGATCGGACCGCTCATCATGAAGATCGAGACCGCGCGCTTCGCGCGCACGCTGGGGACCATGCTCAAGAGCGGCGTACCGGTCATGGGCGCGCTCGCGGTCGTCGGCGACACGATGACCAACCAGGCGATCGGGCAGGCCGTGGAGCGGCTGGGCGAAGGCGTGAAGCGCGGCGGCACCATCGCGGCCGGGATGCAGGCGCAGGCGCCCTTCCCGGCGCTGGCGATCCACATGGTGCGGGTCGGCGAAGAGACCGGCCGGCTCGAGGACATGCTGCTCAAGGTCGCCGAGACATTCGAGACCGACGTCGGGACCGATCTCAAGCGCGTGCTGCGGCTGCTCGAGCCCGTGATCATCTTCAGCATGGGGGTACTGGTGGCATTCATCGTCGTCGCTATGATGCTGGCGATTTTCTCCATCAACGAGATTCCGCTGTGAGGCGGGGGGTCTTAGATCAGCGGGGGTTCACGCTGATCGAGCTGTTGGTGGTCATCATCGTGCTGGGGCTTCTGGTGGGGTTGGTCGGGCCGAGGCTTTTCGGGCGCGTGGGGCAGTCGAAGCAGGCCGCGGCGCGCGCGCAGATCGAGCTGCTGGGGGCGGCGCTCGACCAGTACCGGCTCGACATCGGCAGCTACCCGAGCGGGGGCCAGGGCCTCGACGCGCTGCAGCGGAACCCGAATGTAAACAACTGGAACGGTCCCTACCTCAAAAAGGCTGTGCCCAAGGATCCGTGGGGCAACCAGTACAAGTATCGCTGCTGTCCGGGCCAGAACGGCGAGTACGACCTCTGGTCCGAGGGTGCCGATGGGGCGCCGGGTGGCGACGGTGAGAACGCGGACATCACCTCATGGGACAACAGCCAAAAGTAGATGCCCGGGGCTTCACCCTCCTCGAGCTGATCGTCACCCTGGTGGTCGTCGCGGCCGTGGTAGGTCTCGTCGCGCCCACGATCGGGCGCAGCACCGAGACCCTTCGCACGCGCGCCGAGGTCGCCGGGTTCTCGGCCACGTTCCGGCGCGCGCGCGAGCAGGCGATCACGACGAGGCAGCCGTATACCGTGGTCGTCAACCCGACGAATCGCCTGGTGACGGTCACGACCGGAGAAGACGAAGTCCGGTGGACGCGCACGCTCTCGAGTCGCGTCGCGGTTCGAGCCGAGACGCCGACTGCGCTGACGGTGCACTTCGAGCCGCAGGGGACGTCGAGCGGCGGACAGTTCCACGTGAGCTCGGGGAAGATCAGCTACCGCGTGACCATCGACGCCGTCACCGGGCGGGTGCGGAACCAGCGCGAATGAGCGTCTGGATCAGGCGTCGCTCGCGCCTCGTCCGTCGGCGTCCGCGCCGCGGACAGGCCGGCTTCACGCTGCTCGAGGTCCTGATCGCGTTCGCCATCCTGAGCGTTGCCGTGGTCGCCGTCGTCCAGGGCTTCGCGCAGGGGCTGCGGCTCTTGAAGGTCGCCGGCGACCACCAGCAGGCCGTGCTCCTGGCCGACCAGAAGATCCGCGAGATGGTGACCCCGGTCGAGGGACGCGAGCAGGGCAAGGAAGGCAACTACGACTGGGAGCGCACCGTCACCGTCGTGCCGGCGCCCGACCTCGAGCGGACCCCCGCGACCGCGAAGTGGCACGTCTACCGGATCGACGTGAAGGTCAGCTGGGGCGACAAGCGCGGCGTCGAGATCGTCAGCATGCGCACGGCGGCCGACGCGCCCGTGTTGCCGGGAGCGCCGTCGCGGTGAGGCGCGATCAGCGCGGTTTCACCCTGCTCGAGATCTTGCTGGCGCTCGCGATCGTCGGCGCCCTGGTCGTGATCGCGTTCAGCACCGTCCGGATCGCAGTGGCGTCGTGGCGGCAAGGCGAGGATCGCGCGGAGGCCTATCAGCACCTGCGCGGGGTCGCGCTGACCCTGGCCCGCACGGTCGGCGGCGCCTACCCGTACAACGCGCCCCGCGGCGACACGCCGGCCGCCTCGCTGCTCTTCGGCGGCAGCGCGTCGAGCCTCGAGTTCGTCACGCAAACCGCCCCGTTCCCGGGGTCGGTGCCCATCGCGTTCACCGCGGTCGTGATCGAGCTCGGCACCACGGGCGAGCAGCGCGGCCTCGTCATCCGTCAGCGCCTGCTGCCGAACCGCAATCCGTTCACCGACGCGGTGGTCGTCTTCAACGACCCGACCCTGACCGAGCTCGCGTTCAGCTATCTCGACGACAGCGGCGCCTGGCAGGACACGTGGGACGTCGAGACCCAGAAGCGCCTGCCGAAGGCGATCCGCATCGCCGTCGGCGGCACGCTGAATGGCCGGGCCCAGGCCCTCCTACCGCTGACCGTGCCGCTCCGCGTGGGGACCGAGGCGCAATGACGGGGGCGCGCGGCGAGCGGCGGCACGCGAGGGACGAGCGCGGCTTCGCGCTCCTGGTGGTGCTGCTCGTGCTGGCGCTCGTCGCCGTGGTGGGCGCCGAGTTCGCGTACTCGATGCGGCTCGAGGCGTCGGCGGTGCGCGCGTACAAGAGCGTGATCATCGGCTCGCACCTCGCCGAGACCGCGCTCGAGCAGGCGACCCGCGAGATCGTGGCCGACGCCCCGCTCGTCGTGGAGGACGAGGACGGCCTCATCACGTTCTACGGGGCCGACCGCCGCCCGCTGCCGCGCCTGCGCCGCTCGAAGGCCGAGCTGGTCGGCGGCCAGTACTCCTACCGCATCACCGACGAGGAGGCCCGCCTCAACGTCAACACCTCGCCGCCCGATCGCATCGACCGGCTCCTGCTCACGCTCGGCGTCGACAAGCAAGGCCGCGACACGATCGTCGACTCGATCCAGGACTGGCGCGATCCCAACGAGGAGCACCGCGCCAACGGCGCCGAGAGCGAGGACTACTACCTGAAGCTTCCGACGCCGTACCGGTCGCACAACGCGAATCTGGAGTCGATCGCCGAGCTGCAGCAGATCAAGGGCGTCACCTCGCCGATCTACAACGGCAGCAAGGACCAGCCGGGGCTGGCCGGCCTCGTCACCGTGCGCAGCACCGGCACGGTGAACATGAACACCGCGGGGCCGGCGGTGCTCAGCGCGTTCGGCCTCTCGACCGCGGAGATCACCGAGATCCAGCAGTCGCGGCGCAACAACGGACCCTATCCGAGCGTGCCCGGGAAATTCGGCGGCCGGAATCTGGGCGTCACCACGCGCACGTTCCGCGTGGAGGCGGAAGGCATCGTCGACGACCGGGTGGCGGCCCGGCTGACCGCGATCGTTCAGAAGCGCGCCGACGCCGACCGGTCGTCGGTGCTGTTCCTGGAGCTATCGACCCCCCGTTGACTCTTTCCCTACGATCGGTTAGGGGTGTTACCCTACCTTGGTGAAATTCGCCGTTCCGAAAATTACGCCGATCCGCCTCGCGGTCGTCATGCTCGGCGACCGCCTCGCCGTCGCCGCGATCGATCGCGATCGTCTGGAGACGTTCACGATCGACGCGGAAAATCCGGGGGCCGCGCTGCGCGCCGAGCTCGACGCGCGGTCGCTGGCCGCGCGGAACGTCGCGATCGGTCTCTCGCGCTCGGCCGTCACTGTGAAGCCGATCGATCTCCCGGCCGTCGCGGGCGCGGCGGAGGACATGGTGAAGTTCGAGCTCGAGCGCCACCTGCCGATCTCGGCCGACGATGCCGCGTTCGACTTCGTTCCGCTGCCGTCCGAGCCCGAGGTCGAGACGGTGCCGGGCGATGGCACGCGGGTGCTGATCGCCGCGGCCGACCGCCGGCTGATCGACTCCGCGCTGCGCCTGGCCGAGGAAGCGAAGCTGCGTCCGGTGTCGATCACGGTGGCGGCGCACGATCTGCTCGCGCTGGTCGAGACGGACCGCCGGCAGCGCATCGTGTGGCTGCATCGCAGCGGCGACACGGCCGACCTGCTGCTGATCCACGAGGCGATGGTCGTGTTCAGCCGAAGCTTCGGCGCCGCCGACGACGCGACGCTCCTCGCCGAGACCCGCCGCAGTCTCGGCGGCGCGCGGTGGCGCTCCTGCGACGCGATCTGGGTCTCCGGCGACGGCGCCGCCGCCGCGCCCTTCCTCGACCTCGGCGTGCCGATCTCCGATCCGCCCTGGACCGCGCGGGCGGAGCGCCGCCTGGCCCAGATCGCCGAGCCGCGCGGCGCCCTGGAGCTCGCGGTGGCGACCGCCTCGAACCGCAGCATCCGCTCGCTCGATCTCATCCCGCCGGCGATCAAGCCGCGGCGATTCACGCGCCAGGAGATCATGACCGGCGGCGCACTGGTGGCGACCGTGCTCCTGGCGCTGGCGGCGCTGCTCGTGCCGGGTTTCGTCGAGAACCGGCGCCTGGCGCGGCTCAACGGGGATATCGCGCGCATCGATCCCGACGTGCGGGCCGTCGAGAAGGTGGCGCGCGAGCTCGAGCACAAGCGCCAGCTGCTCGGCACCGTCGAGAAGATCAACGCGAGCTCCCTCCAGCCGCTGGCCGTGCTCCGGGAGCTGACCGAGATCCTGCCGAGCGACGCGTGGGTCACCTATCTCGCGTTCGACTCGAAGGGCGTCGAGCTGACCGGACAGGCCGGGGCGGCCAGCAACCTGATCCCGCTGCTGGAGAACTCGCCGCGGCTCGAACGCGTCGAGTTCGCGTCGCCCGTCACGCGCGGACGCGACCGGGAGCAGTTCCGGATCCGCGCGGCGTGGGAAGCGCCCGCGCCGCCGCCCGCCCCGCCGCCCCAGGCCGCGAAGCCGCCGGCCGCGCCGGGGCCGCGCACGCCCCTCCTGGGCGAGACGCCAAGGGCGGAGACGCCGGGCGCCCGGCCGGCGCCGACGCGTCTCCCGGGAGGGCCACGGCCGTGATCGGCAACCTCTCGCGCCGCGAGCGCATCCTGGTGGCCCTCGCCCTCGCCGTCGCCGTCATCCTCGGGAGCTGGCTGCTGGTGGTCGAGCCCATCCTCGAGCATAATCGGTCGGCTGCGGAGCTCGTGCCGGCGCGCGAGCAGGTGTTGCTCCAGAAGCGCGAGCTCCTCGCGCGGCGCGCCGCGATCACCGTCGAGCTCGAAGCCACGACGGTGCGGCTCGACAAGCTCGCGGAGGGCTTCCTGACCTCGGCGACGCCCGCGGTCGCCGCCTCGGAGCTGCAAAAGATCGTCAAGGACATGGCCGCGCAGGCGAAGACCGAAGTCCGGAGCGAGCGGATCCTGCCGCCGACCGATCGCGGCGAGCTCCTGGAGATCCCCGTCGAGATCGCGGTGTCGTGCGAGATCCGGCAGCTCGTCGATCTGCTCGCGCGGCTCGACGGCGCCTCCAAGCTGCTGCCGGTCCAGGACCTCAAGGTCCGCGTCGTGAACCTGAGCCAGCCTAAGGAGCTGCTCGTCACGCTCACGATCTCCGGCTTCATCCAGCCCAACGCGCAGGCCAAGGCCAAGAGCTGAATGCCGCGTCGTCTCGTCGCCATCAACGTCGTGCTCGCGGCCGTGTCGGTCCTCTGCATCGGGCTCGTCGTGAAGCAAATCGCGGCCGGGCGTCCGGCGGTCCCGCCGCGAGGCCGGTCGCCCATCGCCGCTCCGGCCGAGCCGGCGCCCGCGGGCGATTCGCGCCAGGCCCCGCAGGCCTACAACGTGATCGCGACCCGCAACATGTTCAGCCCGACGCGCAGCGAGACCGCCGGGCCCGCGGTCGCGGGCAATGCGCCGGCGCTCGTCGCCAAGCCTAGCCTCCACGGCGTGGTCTTGCGCGAGGGCTCGCCGATCGCGTACCTGGAGGATCCGCTCACCAAGCGCATCGCCGGCTACCGCATCGGCGACCCGATCGCCGGCGGCACCGTGCAAACGATCTCGGCCGACGCGGTCGTGATCTCGCGTCCCGACGGCATGGTCGATGTTCGCCTGCGCGATCCGTCGAAGCCGCGGCCCGCGCCGTCTCAGCCGTCCGGCCAGCCCGGCGTGCCGGGTCAGCCGCCGGTCCCCGGCATGCCGCCGGGGGGTGGGCAGCTTCCGGGTCAAGGCGTCATCCCGGTGCCGGGCCCGGCGCAGCCGCCTCCGCGCGCCTTCACCCCGTCCGGGATTCCGGTTCCGGGGCAGCCGCCCCTGCCGCCGCCGGCGATCCAGGGGCCGGGCGGACAAGCGACTCCGCTGCCGTTCCCGCGGCCCGCGCCGAGCCTCGGCCGCCGGATGCCTCCGGTTCCCCAGGACCCATCGGGCCAGCCGCTGCCGGCGCCGAGCCAATAAGATGAAGCGCCTGGTCGCCGCGCCGCTGCTCCTGCTCGCCGCCGTCGGCTGCGCGTCTCAGCGCGCGCGGCCCAAGCCGCCCGAGATTCCAGTGCCGCCGGTCGCAGCCGCCCCGCCGGCGCAGGCGCCGCCTCCGGCGCTGCCGCCGACATCCGTGGGCCCGCGCACGGTGCCCCCCTCGCCGCCGCCTCCACCCGCACCCGCCCCCGCCCCGATGCCGCCGCCGCCATCGACCGCGCCGCCGGTGCCCCCGGCTCAGCGCGGACGCTTCGTCGTCCTCAACTTCGACAACGCGGACATCGAGACCGTGATCCAGGCGGCGAGCGAGATCATCGGGTTCAACTACGTGCTGGCGCCCGACGTTCGCGGCAAGGTGACGGTGCAGACGTCGGGCCGCATCGCGCAGGAAGAGGTGTTCGGCGTCCTGCTCGCAATCCTCGAGGTCCAGGGCTTCACCGCCGTGAAGTCGGGGAATCTCTACAAGATCGTCCGGATCGAAGGCGCCCGCGAGCGCGCGGTCCCGACGATCGTCGGCCCGACGGCCGACCCCAACCGCACCTCCGACGAGATCATCACGCAGATCGTGCCGATCAAGTACTCCTCGGTCGCCGATCTCAGCGCGCTCCTGCGGCCGCTCATCTCGACGCGGGGCACGCTGATCGCGCACCGTGAGACGAACGTGCTCATCATCACCGACGCCGCCTCGAACATCACGCGCCTGCTCGACATCATCCGGCTCGTGGACGTGCAGGTGGCGCAAGAAGAGCTGCAGATCATCCCGATCTCGTACGCCGACGCCGCCGAGCTGGCGACGATCCTGACCCAGCTCTTCGCCAGCGGTCGGGTGCGGGCCACGGCCCCCGGCACGCCGCCGGCGCCCCAGGTGGGGCCGCCGCCGGGGGTGCCGGGGACGCCCCCAGCCGCGCCCGGGCAGCCGAGCGGCTCGGTCGAGCGCGCGCCCCTGATCATTCCCGAGCGGCGCTCGAACTCGCTGATCGTGCACGCCAAGAAGCACGAGGTCGAGACGATCAAGCGGCTGGTCTCGCAGCTCGACGTCAACATCTACGGCGGGCGCCGCGTGTTCATCTACTACGCCGAGAACGCCAAGGCGAAGGAGCTCGCAACGACCCTCAACGCGATCTACGGCGCGCGCGACGGCGCCGCCGCGGCCCCCTCGGCGACGGGGTCGCCCGTGCCCGGGCGCCCGGGAGCGGCGCCGCCGCCCGCCCCGCCGCCGGCGTTCGTCCCGCCGGGCGCCGCGGCCATGCCCGGGGCGCCCGACGTCCTGTCCGAAGGGCAGGTGCGCTTCATCGCCGACGAGGTCACCAACGCAGTGATCGTCACGACCTTCCCGCGGAGCTGGACCGAGATCGAGAACACGATCAAGCAGCTCGACCGCATGCCGCGCCAGGTGCTGATCGAGGTGCTGGTGGCCGAGATCACGCTGACCGACGACACGCGGCTGGGCATCGACTGGGCCGTCCGCGCGGGCCGCTTCAACTTCGTCAACACCAACACCGGGCCGCCCGCGCTGCCGACGACGCCGCCACCCGACAGCGGGTTCATGTCGCTGCCGATCGGCGTCGGCGGCCCGGCCCGGCTGGTCGGGCCGATCGGCCAGGGCCTCTCGGCATTCACGTTCTCGACCGACCAGTTCATCGCGATGCTCAACGCGCTGGCGAGCGAGAACAAGGTCAACATCGTCTCGAATCCGCACGTGCTGACCTCGGAGAACAAGAAAGCCATCATCAACGTGTCGACCTCGGTGCCGATCGTCACCAGCCAGACCACCGGGCAGGTGGCCGCCGCCACGACGACGCCGACCACGACCACGACCACGAGCACCACGACGACGGCGGGAGTCAATCAGACGGTCGAGTATCGCGATGCCGGCGTGATCCTCACCGTGACGCCACGCATCGGCGAGCAGGGCACCGTCGCCCTGGATGTGAAGCAGGAAGCGAACCAGATCGGCTCCCCGGTGCCGCCCACGAACTCGCCGTCGTTCACCAAGCGCGAGGCGGAGACGTCGGTCGTGCTGCTCAACAATCAGACGCTCGTGCTGGGCGGCCTCATCCAGGACAAGCTGACGACCACCGACCGCGGGATCCCGCTCCTCAAGGACATGCCGCTGTTCGGCTATCTCTTCAAGTTCACCGAGCGGCTCATCGAGAAGACGGAGCTGCTGCTGCTGATCACGCCCCGCGTGGTCGGCTCCGCGACCGACGCGGCCAAGGTCACCAACGAGATGCGTCGGGCCACGCCCGATCTGGAAGACGCGCTCCGGCGGGCGCCGCGCCTGCCGGCGACCTCGGCGCCGCCGCGGCCGCCGCCGCCCTCGACACCGCCCTCGACGCCGTAGACGCGAGCGGCGGCCGGGGACGGCCGCGCCGTCGGCGCGACCGCGAGCTCAGCTATCGACGATGAGTGTCTCGTAGGCCATCGCGTCTCCTTCTGCGGCACGGGGGGGGGACGACGGTCGGGCCCCTATAGCCGACGGCCGCGCGGCCGATAAACGACCGGGGCGGGCGGGCGTCAGCGGCGCCGGGTGTCGAAGCGCTGCATGATGCCGCGACCGTCGGGCCGCGGCTCTTCGACGTAGCGTCCGCGGGTGTACTCGCCGATGACGCGCCGCCAGAACGTCTGGGCCTCGATGTTCCGCGTGAGCTGCGTGACCTCCCACTTGCCGGGGAAGGCGTCGAACATCCGGCGGGCGACCTCGGCGCCGATCCCCTGACGGCGGTGCCGGCGCAAGATGAAGAACTCGCTGATGTCCCGGGTGCCGTCGCCCGCGAAGTAGGCGCCTTCGCGCACCAGCGCGAAGCCGACGAGGACGCCGTCGACGTGGACGAGATAGGACGTCATCCGCGGATCCGTCCAGAACCCCTCGATGACCTGCGCGTTGCCGTAAAGACCGTCGTCGCCGATGGACCAGTCGTCGATCGCGGCGAAGTCGTAGAGGTAGAGCTGCATGAGCCGCCGCAGGACCGGAAGGTCCTGGGCGCGCGCGGGTCGCAGCTCGATCTTCATGACGTCATGCTAGGCTACCGCTGATGCAGCTCGAGCGCACGATCATCGGCATGGTCCACCTCCCGCCCCTGCCCGGCAGCCCGCGGTGGGACGGGTCGATGGCGCGCGTCGTGGCTGCGGCGCTCGCGGATGCCGGCGCCCTGGTCGAGGGCGGCGTCGACGCGGTGCTCGTCGAGAACTTCAACGACATGCCCTTCACGCCGGGCCGCGTCGAGCCAGCAACAGTGGCCGCCATGAGCGTGGTCGCCGCCGAGGTGCGCCGAGCGCTGCCGCGCACGCCGCTGGGCGTGAACGTGCTGAAGAACGACGCGCGCGCGGCGCTGGCGGTGGCCGCCGCGGTCGGCGCCGAGTTCATCCGTGTCAACGTCCACGCCGGCGCGGTGCTCGCCGACCAGGGGATCGTCCAGTCCGACGCGTACGGCACGCTCCGCGACCGGCGGCTGCTCGGCGTCGACGTCGCGATCTTCGCCGACGTGGGCGGCAAGCACGCGGTGCCACTGGGACCAGTGGACAGCGATCAGACCGCGCGCGACCTCGTGCACCGCGGGCTGGCCGACGCGCTCGTCGTCTCGGGCCCGGCGACCGGCCAGGCGACGCCCCTCGCCGACGTCAAGCGCGTGCGGAGCGCCGTCGCCGACGTCCCGCTCCTGGTCGGCAGCGGCGTCACCGCCGAGACGGTCGCGGAGCTCCTGTCGGTGGCCGACGGCGTCATCGTCGGCACCTCGGTCAAGCGCAACGGCGATGTCCGGCTGCCGGTCGAGCGCGCCCGCGTTGAGAAGCTCGTTGCGGCGGCTCACCACCGCTAGCCTCCTCGGTGTCCTCCTGGCCGCCGGCTGTGGCGCCGCGCTCGCACCCGACGGCGCGCGCCTGACCGCGCTCGAGCCCGAGCTGGGCTCGCTCTTCCTCGTCGGCTTTGGCGGCACCGAGGCGGTCGGGAACCCGGACCCCGCGAGGCTCTTCTGCGAATTGCGGGTCGGCGCCGTGCTCCTCCTCGGCCGCAACATCGTCGACTCCGACCAGCTGACCCGGCTCACCGGCGCCCTCACGACGCAGTCCGCGGCCTGCACGAGCCGCAAGCTCCTCGTCGCGGTGGACGCCGAGGGCGGCACCGTCATGCGCCTGGCGCCGAAGTTCGGGTGGCCCGCGACGTTCTCGGCGCAAGAGCTCGGGGCGACCAACGACTTCGTCCTGACCGAGCTGCAGGCGCGCCGGATCGGCGCGATGCTCCGGGTGGTGGGCATCAACTGGGACCTCGCGCCGGTGGTCGACGTCGGCTACAACCCGGCGAACCCGGTGATCGTCGGGGCGGCCCGGAGCTTCGGCGCCAATCCGCGGCTGGTCACCGAGCACGCCCGCGCGTTCGTTCAGGGATTGCGCGCCGAGGGCGTGCTGACCGCGCTGAAGCACTTTCCGGGGCACGGCTCGAGCTTCGACGACACGCACCGCGGGTTCACCGACGTCACGGACACGGCATCGCCCGAGCTCGAGCTGGCGCCGTATCGCGCGCTGATCGCGGACGGACTCGCCGACAGCGTGATGACGGCGCACGTCTTCAACAAGCGACTGGACGAGCGATACCCCGCCACGCTCTCGCGCCCGACGGTCAGCGGGCTGCTCCGCGGCGAGCTCGGCTTCAAGGGCCCCGTCGTCAGCGACGATCTCCGGATGGGCGCGATCGAGCGGCAGTACGGGATCGGGGAGGCCGCGGTGCTGGCGCTCGACGCGGGGGTGGACATGCTCCTGATCGTCGACGACCTCCTCCCCGACGGCAGCTCCGCGACCCAGCTGGCCCTCGCCGCGATCAAGCGGGCCCTGAGCAACGGCACGCTCGATCCGGCGCGCGTCGAAGCCGCCCTCGAGCGCGTCCGCGCCTTCCGATCGCGTCTGCCCTGACCTGCCTGTCTACGAAGAGTCCAGGAGCCGACCGACCTCGGCGCGGGTCGGCAGCGACGGCTGGGCGCCGCGCCGAGTGCAGGCGATGGCGGCCGCCGCGCTGGCGAATCGCAGCGCGTCCTGGAGCGGATCGCGGCTGGCCAGCGCCGCGCCGAGGGCGCCGTTGAAGGCGTCGCCGGCGGCGGTCGTATCGACGGCCGTCACCGCGAACGCGGGCACGCGGATGTCGTCCCGCGCGGTGCACGCCAGCGAGCCCTGGGCGCCGAGCGTCACGATCACGGTGCCCACTCCGCGGTCGCGCAAGGCCCGCCCCGCGGCCGCGGCGGAGCCGGCGTCACGCATCGCGACTCCGCTGAGCCGCTCCGCCTCGCCCTGGTTCGGCGTCAGATAGTCGACGAGCCGCCAGACGTCGTCGGAGATCCCCTCGCGGACGGGCGCCGGGTTCAGCACCGTGACCAGGCCCCGGCGCTTGGCTTCCGCGAGCGCCTGCGAGAGCGTCTCGAGCGGCGTCTCGAGCTGGCACATGACGACCTGCGCCCACGCGAAGTCGTCGGCGCGCGCGCGGACGTGCTCGACCGAGAGGCGCCAGTTCGCGCCGGGCGCGACGGCGATCTGATTGCGGCCCTCGCCGTCGACCATGATGAGCGCCGTGCCGGTCGCCGCGCCGGCGGTGACCATCACGCCGTCGACGCCGATGCCCTCGGCCCGGAGCGCGGCGCGGATGTCGCGGCCCGAGGCGTCGTCGCCGACGCAGCCGACGAAGCGCACCTCCGCGCCCAGACGACGGGCGGCGACGGCCTGGTTCGCGCCCTTGCCGCCGTGGTTGACGAGCAAGGTGCCGCCGGTCACCGTCTCGCCGACCCCGGGCAGCCGGGAGGCGGCCACGGTGAAGTCGACGTTGGCCGAGCCGACTACGAGGACGTGCCGTGTGGTCGTGTCGCCGGGCACAGTCGATCCAGGAACAGACGGATGAACCGGTCACTCTCCACGACCTTGGCGACGCGGCAGTTCGGCGGTCCGCTCGTGCGGAGCGTCTCGCCGTCCGGCCCGATCGCCAGGCGCACCGCCTCCCACTTGCCGAGAGACGGGTCGACCGCCAGCCCCACCGCGAGCGGATCGTGGAGGGCCATCCCCTGAGCGCCGTCGCTGTGGGCGATCCGGAAGCCACGCTCGCTGAATCCCTGGATCCGCGACGCCAGCGGCCCCGGGCCGCGGGCGAGAGTCGCTCGCATCCCGGCGCGCGGCAGCACCGCCTGGCGCGTCGCGTCAAGGGGAACGATTTCGAGCGGGAGCCCCGCGGCGAGTACACGGTGCGCCGCTTCGGGATCGACCGACATGTTGAACTCGGCCGTCGGCGTGACGTTGCCGGGCACGTCGATCGCACCGCCCATCGCGACGATCCGTCCCACGCGTCCCACAACGGCCGCGTCCGCCTTGAGCGCCAGGGCGAGGTTGGTCAGGGGCCCGAGCGCGACGATCGTGAGATCTCCCCGGTGGCGGCGCGCCGCCTCGAGGATGACCGCGACGGCGTCGGGAGAGCGCGGCAGGCGCCCGACCGCGGGCCAGTCCGGCAGATCGCCCAGCCCGTCCTCGCCGTGGTAGCGGGTGGCGGTCGTCAGCGCCCGCGCGAGGGGCCCCGCCGCGCCGGCGGCCACCACCGGACGGGGATCGGGCCGGCGCAGGGCGAGCAGGCGCAGGAGGTTCGTGCTCGCCGCGTCCAGCGAGACGTTTCCGGCCACGGTTGTGATCGCCTCCACCCGGATCTCGGGCGAGTTCCACGCGAAGAGGAGCGCCAGCGCGTCGTCGATGCCGGGGTCGGTGTCGATCAGGAAGGGTGTCACGGAATCTCCTCTCGGCCGTCCCGCATCATATTAAAATGAGGTCCACTTTCAGCGAGGAGGCTCGGATGAACATCCAGATCAGATACTGCGGCGAGTGAAACTACCTGCCCCAGGCCTCCAGTTTGCAGGCCGCCATCAAGACCAAGTACGGACTCACCGCAGTCCTCAAGGAAGGGCACTCTGGGATCTTCGAGGTATCGATCGACGACGACGTCGTCTACACGAACGAGACGACGTACCGGTTTCCGACCGACGAGGAGATCTTCGAGAAGATCGACGACGCTAAGAAGAAGTAGCACGCTGCAGTAGCTCCTCGCGAAACCGGGGATGGGCGACCGCGATCAGCGCCTCGGCCCGTCCCCGCTCCCCTTTTCCGCACAGCGACGCCGCGCCGTGCTCGGTCACGATCCAGTCTGCCAGCGCGCGCGGGCTTGTCACCGCCGCGCCCGGCTGCAGGGCCGGCACGATCCGCGATACGGCGCCGTCGCGCCCCGTCGACGGCAGCGCGATGATCGCCGCGCCGCCGCGCGAGCGTGAGGCGCCGAGGACGAAGTCGAACTGGCCCCCGATGCCGGCGACCTGACGCGGCCCCAGGCTCTCCGCCGTCACCTGTCCCGTCAAGTCGATCTCGAGCGCGGAATTGATCGCGACGAAACGATCGAGCTGCGCCACCGTCTGCGGATCGTGCACGTAGCCGGAGGGCTCCATGTTCACGAGCGGGTTGTCGTGGACGAAGTCAAAGAGGCGCCGCGTCCCCATCGCCTCGCCGATGTCCATGCGTCCGCGGTGCACGCGCTTGTGCGCGCTCGTGACGACGCCGCGCTCCACGAGATCGACCGCGGCGTCGACCAGCAGAGAATGCAGCGACAGGTCGCGATGGTCACCCAGCGCCTCGAGCACGGCCCGGGGGATCGCGCCGACGCCGACCTGGACGGTGGCGCCGTCGGGCACGAGCCCCGCGACGTGGCGGCCGATGGCGCGCTCGACCTCGCCGATCGGGGTCGGCGGATACGACGTGAGCGGCTCGTCGACCTCGACCCAGCAGTCGATCTGGGTTCGGTGGAGGCACGCGTTGCCGAGCGTGCGCGGCATCGACGGGTTGACCTGCGCGATCACCAGGGGCGCGTGGCGCGCCGCCGGGAGCGCGACGCTGACCGAGACGCCGAGGCTCAGATAGCCGCGGGCGTCGGGCGGCGCGCAGTGGACCAGGACGCAGTCCGGCGCCCACACGCCGCCCGCGGCGAACTGCGTGACCAGGTCGAAATACCGGATCGGGACGAACTCGACGCGACCGCGGCGGCGCGCCTCCTCGAGCCGCGGCGACATGTGCCACGTCGCGAAGCGGAGGGCGGCGTGCTCCGGCCGCGTCCACGGATAGTCGCCGAGATGGATCCCGCCGAGCAGAATGAGGTCGCGCAGCCGCGTCGACTGGCGACAGATCTCGGCGACCAGCGCAGCTGGCTCGCCGCACGCCGGCGGCAGCAGCACCTTCATCGACGGCCTGAGCCGGGCGACGGCGTCAACGAGCGAGCAGCGGGCGAACGCGCGCGGCATGAATCGCGACGCTATATATACCTGATCCCGCGATAGAATGGGCCGCATGAATCGGCTGGCGGCGCTGGCGGTGCTGTTCGTGGCGCTCGCCGGCTGCGCGTCCGCGTCGTACGACAGCGGCAGCAGCGCGAGCGCCCCGCGGGGCAGCAGCTCGCCGCGAGTGCGCTGTCTGTCGGACCCGTCGCGCGACGACGCGTCGGGCAGTCGTCCGCTCTTCTACCTCTTCTGCGCGGAAAGTCCGTGACCCCCGCGCCCGCGCAGCCGGTCGCGCTCGTCACCGGCGCCGGCCGCGGCATCGGTCGTGAGATCGCGCTGGCGCTGGCGCGCGAGGGCTGTCACGTCGCCGTCGCCGCGCGCACGGCCGCGCAGGTGGCCGCGACGGCCGCGGCGGTCGGCGGCCTCGGCGTCAAGGCGATCCCGCTCGTACTGGACGTCACCGACGAGGGCGCCGTCGCGCGCGGCGTCGCCGCGATCGCCGCGAGCCTCGGCCCGGTCGACGTCCTCGTCAACAACGCGGGCGTCGCCGAGTCGGCGCCGTTCGCGAAGACCGACGCGGCGCTCTGGGAGCGCCACCTGCGCGTCAACGCGACCGGCCCCTATCTGGTCGCGCGCGCGGTCCTGCCCGCGATGCTCGAGCGGGGCTGGGGCCGCGTGATCAACGTCGCCTCGCTCGCCGGGCTCGTCGGCGCGCCGTACGTCACCGCGTACACGGCCTCGAAGCACGCGCTGGTCGGCCTCACGCGCGCGCTCGCCGCCGAGGTCGCCGGCCGCGGCGTGACCGTGAACGCGATCTGCCCCGGGTTCGCGGCCACCGACATCGTGTGGAACGGCGCGCGCAACATCGCGGCGCAGACGGGCAAATCGTTCGAGGAGGCGGTGGAGACGCTGGCCCGGCTCAACCCCGGCGGCCGGCTCATCGAGCCCGCCGAGATCGCGGCGGTGGCGGCCAAGCTCCTCCGCGACGACGCGACCAACGGCGACGCGATCGTGCTCGACGGCACCGCCTAGCGGCGCGGCCGCAGAACAGGAGATCCGATGACTCGCGAGATCGAATTCCTCAACCCGCCGGAGCTGATGAAGCCGGTCGGCTTCTCCCACGCCGCCCGGACGCGCGGCGGCCGCACGGTCTTTCTCGCCGGCCAGGTCGCCAAGGACCGCGACGGCCGCGTGATCGGCAAGGGCGACCTGGTCGCTCAGTTCCGTCAGGTGTGCGAGAACTTGAAGACGCTCGTCGCCGCGGGCGGCGGCCGGCTGACCGACGTCGTGAAGCTGACGATCTACGTCCTCGACGTCGGCGAGTTCAAGCGCCAGGGCAAGCCGATCGGCGTCGTGTACCGCGAATATTTCGGCAAGCACTACCCGGCGATGACCCTGGTCGGGGTGCGCGATCTCTACGACGCCTCCGAGGGCTGCATGATCGAGATCGACGGCTTCGCCTGCCTGGCCGAGTGAGGCGGCGCGCCGACCGCCACCTGGCGGTCAGCACCTGGCTCAGGCTGCTCCACGGCTACGCGCTGATCGAGCGCGAGCTGCGCCGGGCCGTCGCCGCGCACTGCACGTTTCCGCAGTTCGACGTCCTGAGCCAGCTCGACCGCGAGCGCGCCGGGCTCTCGTTCGTCGAGCTGTCGCGCCGCCTGCTCGTGACCGCCGGGAACCTCACGGGCATCGTCGATCGCCTTCACGCCGAGGGGCTCGTGCGGCGGGCCATCCACCCGGCCGACCGCCGCGCCTTCCGTCTCACCCTGACGCCGAAGGGCCGCCGGCTCGTGCGCCGGGCGCAGGGCCGCCACCACCGCGCCCTCACCGCGCTGCTGGCGGGCGTCCCGGCCCGCGATCTGCGCGTGCTCCGGCGGCTCCTCGACCGCCTCCGCGCGAGCGCGTCGGCGCGCGCGGGGTCGAGAGCGAGATAGGCTATACTTGGATAATCGAGGTTTAAACAAACTGGAACAGCCGGCGCTTCGCGTTCGTCACCCGTTGCCCCCCGCGCGCTGGCCCACGCGCGAGGAGGCCGCGCGCGCCCGCTGGTTCTCCCCGATCCGAATCGGACGGACCCTGACCGCCGCCGAGCGCACGTGGGTGCCCGCGATGGTGCCCTGGCGCGCGACCGCCGACGGGTTCGTCACGCCGGAGGTCCTCGAGTGGTACGCCCGGTTCGCCGAAGGACAGCCCGGCATCCTTGTCGTGGAGGCGACCGGCATCCGCGACATCGCGAGCGGTCCCCTGCTCCGCATCGGCGACGACCGGTTCATCCCGGGGCTCCGCGCCCTCGCCGACACGGTCCGGGAGCGCAGCGGCGGCCGGACCCGGCTGTTCATCCAGATCCTCGACTTCGTCGCGGTCCGGCGCCGGCCCGAGCCTCGACGCTTCTTCGGTCGCTACCTCGACATCACCGACTCGCTGCGCGGTCAGATCGCGCTCTGGCGGGACGATCCCCGGTGGCGTGAGGCCGAGGAGGACGAGGTGCGCGACTACCTGCTGGCCGCCGATCGCGTGACGCTCGAGACCGTGCTGACCGACCGCGAGCTCGAAGCGCTCGACTATGGCTACCGCGAGCGCGTGTGGGACATGCACCTGCCCCACATCCGGGAGCTTCCGCGCGTGCTGCCCTCGCTGTTCGCCGAGGCGGCCCGGCGCGCCCGCGAGGCGGGCTTCGACGGCGTCGAGCTGCACTACGCGCACGCCTACACGATGGCGTCGTTCCTCTCCCGCCTGAACACGCGATCGGACGGCTACGGGGGCCCGCGCGAGAGCCGGGTCCGGCTGCCGCTCGAGGTGCTCGCGGCCGTCCGCGCGCGCGTCGGCGACGACTACGTCGTCGGCATCCGCTACCTGGGCGACGAGGTCATCGCCGGAGGCAGCGATCTCGACGACGCGATGTGGTTCGGGGTGCGCTTCGCCGAGGCCGGCGCGGACTATCTGTCGGTCTCCAAGGGCGGACGATTCGAGGACGCCAGGCAGCCAAAGGTCGGCGAGGCCGTCTATCCGTATACCGGGACCTCGGGCTATGAGTGCATGCCGACGGTCCTGTCGGACGCGCGCGGCCCGTTCGGGCGCAACGTGCCGCTCGCGGCGGCGATCCGCCGGGCGATCCGCGAGGCCGGCTGCTCGACGCCGGTCGTCACCAGCGGCGGGATCACCACCTTCGACCAGGCCGAGCAGATTCTGGAGCGCGGCGACGCTGACTGCGTGGCCGCGGCCCGCCAGACCCTCGCCGATCCCGACTGGTTCAGAAAGATCCGACTCGGCTACGGCCGTGAGGTGCGCCGGTGCGAGTTCACGAACTACTGCGAGGGGCTCGACCAGCGCCACAAGCAGGTGACCTGCAAGCTCTGGGATCGCCAGTTCGACCCGGCCGACCCCGCGGTCATGCTCGCGTCCGACGGAAAGCGGCGGCTCAGTGCGCCCCCGTGGTCGCCGCCCGCTGATACGCCAGCCGGCTGAGGCGCCAGCACACACGCCTGCAAGACTGGCCATTGTCGGAAGTCTCCGTCTGCCCCAGCGCCTGACCGGCACACGCGCAGGCGGCAGGCTCTGATCGCGCATTCGGCAGTTTTCGGAACCGCCGATACAGGCTCCACGCCGATGACACCATCGAGCCGAGCCGTGAGAAACACCTGTAGGTGTCGAGTCGCTCGTTTCGTCTCACCAAACTTATTGACGTCGGTCCGGTGTCAGTGTAGCGCCTCGCAACCAGTTCACCCTCCGAGGTCGCAAGGGAGCTCCTTGGCCTTGGTTCCGATCTTCGTTGCGTCGAACCCGGGTCAGGCCTCTGACTGGAACAATACCGGCGCGTATTCCTGCGGGGCGGGCGACGAGCCCCCAAAGCTGGGAAACGAGGCGACGATCTCGAGCCGGACACACCGCCGCCGGAAGATCTCCAGCGCACTGGCGGCCGCCGCTCTCATTCTGCTGGCGCCGGCGGCCGGCCGAGCCGAGGGCGCCAAAACTGCCGGAGGAGGACTACCGAACTTCGATGTGCGAATCGGGAAAGAGGCTCACGCGCTGCGGAGCTCGTTGAACCCGTCGGCCACCGCCGATGGCCGCTACGCGGCGTTGATCGCGAACACCGAGGCCGCCGGCGTCTGGCTGAAGCAATACATTCCGGGGCTGGTCATCGACGTGCACCCGTTGTTCGGGATTCCCGAAGTGATCACCGCCCGAGGGATGTTCCTCACGCCGCCGGCGCCCAGCATCCCGCCTGAGGAGGTCGTTCGCGCCTTTCTGGCGGTGACCTCAGTGCTGTACGGCTTCTCGCCAATCCAGATCGACGGGTTGGCGACCACAGCTCGTACGCGAACCCGACGGGGAATCTGAAGTGGGTGAGCCTGGAGCAACGTCTGAACGGCATTCCGGTGTTCCGTGGGGAGTTGCGGGCGGCGGTCACCCCCAGTGGTGAGATCGCGTCGATCGTGAACGAAACGGTTTCCGGGCTCGATCCAGGCGCCATCGGAGGTCCGACGCGTTCTCCGGCAGATGCCATCGCGATCGCAGCGCAGAACATCGGCGTCACCCTCAAGACGGCCCCGACGCCGCTCTACCGGAGCGACGATGGCCTGCATCACAGGTTCGAGCGCGGGCCCTTCGCGGACGAGATCACGGTCGAGCTCGTCGTCTTTCCGCTCGGGCCTGGCAAGGCCGTGCTGGCGTGGAAAGTGCCGCTCTGGCAGAACGCCGCAGCCTACTACGTCGTCGTCGACGACGCGAGCGGCCAGGTGCTCTTCCGGAAAAACATCACCAACGATCAGTCCCAGACCGCGACTTTCGATGTCTACGCCAGCCACAGCCCCGCGCCGCTCGCACCATCGAATGCGACACCCGGTAGCGGCATCCAGGGCTTGGCGACTCCCGTGACTCGGTTCACTCTCACGAGCGATCTGCCGGGCGCAAACAACCTCGGCTGGATCCCAGACGGCTCCTGCGTGACCACCGGCAACAACGTCGACGCGGGGCTCGACATCGACGGCATCGATGGCATCGATCCGAACGGGCGCGCCACCGGCGTAACCGGCGGGCCGAGTCCGGGCTGCCGGAACTTCACTTTCAGCTACAACCCGGCGCCCGGCATCCCGCCGCCCGGCGATCCACCAACCGGGGCCAGCTACCGCCTGGGTGTCGTGACCAACTTGTTCTTTTGGTCGAATCGCTATCACGACCGGCTGTACATCTACGGGTTCACCGAGGCCGCCCGCAATTTTCAGAACGATAACTTCGGCCGTGGGGGACTCGGCGGCGACCCTGTCCGGGCTCAGGCGCAAGATTTCTCCTTCGACCTGCCGCTCGTCCCTGGCCTCGCGGTGATGAGCGACACAGCGGGCGGCAATGGCAACGGCACCGTCGATCCGGGCGAGACGATCGATCTCACGATACCGCTCACCAACAGCTTCACGTGCAAGGGGCTGTCGGTGGTGACCGGGGCGCTGTCCACCACCACCGCGGGTGTCACGATGAACCAGGCGTCCGTCAACTACGGCAATCTTGCGGCCGGCGGGAGTTCGACCGGAGCGGCCTACCAATTTCGGGTCGGCCCGGGCGTTCCGTGCGGGACGCAGATCATCTTCACGCTGACCCTCACGTGGGCTGACGGCCCGATGACGACCCGGACCATCGTCGTGAACGTAGGACCGGTCGGCACGCCGACGACGTATACCTACTCGGGGCCGCCGGTAGCGATTCCTGACAACAATCCTGCCGGTGGCGTGGCGACGTTGGTGGTGCCGGGGAGCTTCCGGATCAGCGACGTGAACCTCAGCCTCACGAACGTCACGCATACATTCATCGGCGACCTGTTCGTGCAGCTGCTGAGCCCCGACGGCGCCGCGATCACGATGATCAATCGTCTCC